>Ga0222712_10000412_pt1 | contig 57305 bp, 124 predicted proteins | sample C33_657DmetaG_FD_165043 | JGI IMG/M metagenome (GOLD analysis project Ga0222712, IMG submission 165043) | Estuarine water microbial communities from San Francisco Bay, California, United States - C33_657D | ecosystem: Environmental > Aquatic > Marine > Unclassified | place: USA: California... | reverse complement strand
ACATTTCTTGGCTTAGGATTGATATCTCGTCATCATGGAGGCCTGACACCACGTCCGTCAAAAACGACAATGTTGTTCCAGCGTTTTCATCACCGCGGACACAAAACAACAAGACGTAACGTGGGGCATGAGAGTGGAATGCGGTTTCGGTGTGCATTTCCAAATCAACTTTGGATGACGATGAAATCTGTTCGGTCTCATTTTTCTTGATTGGGAATAGGTCTTGAACCAACCTTCCACCTTGCTCTTTGGCAAAACCAAATGGCTTACCCCAATTGCTCGCATACTTGAGGATTTCGTCGTTCAGTCGTTGGTTTTCCTCTGTTGCTGGAACAGGCAAGGCGCTGGGTGTCGGCATGGAGTTAATGAGTTTTGTGACATCAAAATCAAACACTTCCCTTGCTGAGAGAATATCCACCCCCATCACAAACCCCCATCCCTCTCAACCAGCATGGTGACATACTCGGTGATGGTCATTCCGTAGGCCTGCGACTGTTTGATGATGAGACGCTTGAGGTCGGCGTCAATCTTCATGGTCAACGTCGTTTTATCCGTTGTAGGAATCTTTGCCGGGCGCCCTGTGTTGCGTTTCATCCCACACCTCCATCCACCTCGTACGTCTCCACAAGATAGTCGGCCAAACGGTCCGAATAGATACCCATGAAGTATTCGCGGTCGCCATTGGTGGACAACGTGAAGGCAACGGGCCCCAGGACCTTGATGGTCTCCCCTAAGACGGGGTGAATCTCGGAGGTCTGGTGCGTGCCCTGGTTCATGCCTTGGGTGATTCGCTGCAATAACGCCCAGGCCTCCTGGGGGCTTGGTGGCACCTTGTCCATCTTGCTTTCCACCACCGCTCGCCGCAGCATCCCTGGGGTCGGCAATACACGACTGGCAACGGCCATCTTGGAGAACTTGGTCCGCACATCAGCAACGTCCAAGTCCTTGAGCAGATTCCACCATGCCCGCAAGATGTATTCCCGGTCGGCCTCGTAGAACGTCTGGTTGTATGTCGCAAATGCTTCGCGCACGAAGTCCTCGAGTTCAACCTTGGTCATATCAAAAATCGCCTTTTTGTTTTCTTCCCTCGGAGCGCTCGAGGAACATCTCGATGTGCGATTGGTCTCGGAAAATCAGTTCCAAGTCGTCGTAGCGCTTATTGGCCCGGTTCTTGCCCATATGGAAGTCCGACGCCGCGCAGCCATCAATTGCCTGCTTGCACATCTCCACCCCGTAGTCGGCAATGGCGGCCTTCACCTTGCGGGACCTCTCCACGTCCATCTTGGGAACCCTCGTACGACCTGGACGCATCACCGATAGCCAGTACTGATAAACCTCTTCCATCTCGCTTTCCGCCACCGTTGATGCTTTGCCTGACTGTTCAGCCTTTTGGAGTGGCGAAGCCCGCCGTTTCTTGGGCTTTTTCGGCTGGTGAGGGATTTCTTCCATGCTGAGGGTCAGTATAGTGACCAAGTTTTTCCCCTTTGTCTCGCGCGCGCACGCGTGTCGATATTCGAATACTAAACCGTTGAGGAAAGACAGTCAAGGACTCATCATTTCCATCAACGGAAATAACACAGGCTCGATTTACCAGAACAGGACAATCCCAGAGAACTTAACCCTACTTTGGAGGGGGTCCGGGGGAACCTTTGATAAACAAAAGTTCGTTCCGGGGGTCGCCGAAGAGAACTTCTGGTCTTGGACTCAGAGTTCTACAGGTGTGTGGGCGCCCCTGTTTGGTTGTACTCGACAACGTAATCGAAGGTCAGGGGCCGTGCAAGCATTCCAGACAAATTTCTTTGCGACCTCGAAAAATCCTCCCAGCGTGCTGCGCAAATCGAGAGAACTATTCGCAAATTAATTTTACTTGCACGAAGATGATGGGCTCAGTAATGTGCCCTCCAGGCCGAAGGAGTTTTCCCCCTTTCTCTCTGGAGGTCGACCGGGTTGAGCCGACCCGGGGAGGCGTTAGCAGGTGGCGCCAACCCGGGTCGCTCCCCATACCGCCGCAGCGGGGCCCCCAATCTCTCCTACAGAGAACTGCCGATACCCATTTTAGCGAACAAGTCGTCCATGGCCCGACCAACATGCAAAATCTTTGGGCTTTCCGCCACCGTTGAGTCGTAGCACGGAAGAAGGAACGTATCTGTTTCCCACATCATCCCGATGCACGCATAACCAACCAGGTCCAACACATTGTCCTCAACGGACTCGTTATTTGGTTCCCGCGAAGCGCTGATGAGATTCTCCAGGCGCGCGACCTTGTCATGAAGGCGGACCATTAATCCCTGGCGGCCGAAACGCGAAATGTTTTTGTGGCCATAATCGCGCTGCTTGCGGCAGACCACTGCGTGCACGTCCGAATACTCGAGACCGAATTTTTTCAAAAAACCGAGTTTTCTTCCCAGGGCCCTGGCTGCTGCGCCAAATTCGCGCCAACCTTCGTAGACGTCTGCAGCGTCTCCGTCGACCGGTGCCCAATATGCATCAATATGCCCTTCCAGCCGGGCCCGGACGTTGCCCAGGAGGACCTCAACCTGAAGATTGTCCGTTAGCGCGTAGTCAACTTTATAAATCTCGGAAATGGCCTGCTCAGAGGCCTGCTCCCAAAAATGCACAACATTCTCCAATCAACCGGTGCACCGAGTGTGCACGCACGGCGAAGGCTAGTCGATGCTGCGAAGAAATTCATCCGGCGTCAGTGGCGGATATAAATCGTGCTTTTCGGCGATTAAAACTGCGTAATGGGCCATTTGTTGTTCCCATGCTGCTTGTTTTTCATCATGGGAGTCGTAGCAATCATTGATTTCGTCGGCATGCTCCCGTACGTACTCGTCGGAAAAAGCCCCGATAATCACAAATGGAGAGGAGGATGGCAAAATAACCGGTCCGTCTTCGCCCAAAACTTCGCGCGCATAATGAAAACCTTTGACAACACGTTTTCCATCTGAGCCGATAAATAATAAATCTTCCGGGGCTCTGCCTGTAAATTCCATCTCATCATCAAGATTCCCTGATAGTTCATTCATCAGTGAATCAAGTGCCTCACGCAGCCTCGAGCGGTCTTTATGAGATAGACCCGCAATAAACCCAAGCACGGAATTGTCACGCATGTCCGGCGGAATCGGGACTACGCCATCTTCATCTCTGTCCAACCAGTAGATAATTTCATCGTAATCATCTTCCCAGGAACTCATGGCGCCTGCTTTCCGCCACCGTGAGGGGTAGCACATATCAAAGTTACACCACGCAAGGGGTTACGTCGATTAAGGTTCACGGCATGGACAACGGAACACGTTTCACTCAGTACATCAATGCCCTCGCCCAATTCGCCGCACGCGAAGGTCACCCCCGGGTACCGGCGAAGCACATTGAGATTCTCAACGGCTCACAAATCCAACTTGGTGCCTGGGTCTCCTATATGCGGCAGCGCCAGAAGACTGGCAAGATTGCGCCGTCGTATCTCGAGGAATTAAATAAAATCTCCGGATGGACCTGGGGCCCTCTGAAGCGCGGCCCGCGCCGCAAGGCTGAGCGCAATGCCCGCATCCTGGAAATGCGCCGCGATGGCCTGTCGATTACGCAAATTTCCGATGAATTCAATATTTCTCGGCAGCGCGTGCATCAAATCGTGAAAAGCAATGGCGCCTGAAAACAAATACTCGAACCTGCCGCCGGGCGCCGCAATGGCTTTAATCTTTTTATGGGCACTTTCGCTGCTGCTGCTGCAGTTCGCGATTTGGTTGACGTCGTCAGCGGCCGGACTGGATATCTCCTGGCTTGAGGCCGCCGGACTGTCCTTCGTTTGGCTGTTCACGCGCATGTGGCTCACGGCCCTCACGTCAAATTTCGCAAAAAGCGAATAAATCACCTTCAGGCTCCGGCCGCCAGGCTCTTCCGCCACCGTCATACGTAGCGCATACCCCCATCACGTTTGGTTAAATTTATCCAGTCACCAAATCGCGAGTTATATATTTTGAGCCCCTGGCTGAAGGGCCCCTGGGAAAAACATCAAATAAATAAAAAACCCGCCCGGCAGCCCTCGAGACCGGTCAAGGAATTCCATCGAGTGCACGGCCGCCACGTAGACGTGAACTAATGTCTTTTGCATCATGAACACGCAAATCATCCATGGAAATAGCCTGAACGAACTCCCGTACCTCGCCGACTGCAGCATCGACGCCATCGTCACCGACCCGCCGTATGAATTAGGTTTTATGGGCAAAAAGTGGGATTCTTCAGGAATCGCGTACAACGTCACCATTTGGGCCCACTGTTTACGCGTACTCAAGCCCGGCGGACATCTTGTAGCCTTCGGGGGCACCAGGACCTACCACCGGATGGCATGCGCCATCGAAGACGCCGGTTTTGAAACCCGAGACTCCCTGCACTGGATTTACGGCAGCGGCTTTCCAAAATCGCACGATATTTCAAAAGCCATCGACAAGGCGGCCGGAGCGACGCGCGAAGTCATCGGCGAAAAGAAACTCGGCGGCAATGCGGCCCAATCCACCAAAGAAAAGGGCGGCACGTACGCGTCAAACACAAACAGCGTCGGAGTTGCCGCCATTAGCGTGCCAATCACCGCTCCTTCAACGAAAGAAGCAAAACAGTGGGAAGGCTGGGGAACGGCTTTAAAACCGGCCCACGAGCCAATTGTGCTCGCCCGCAAGCCCTTCGAGGGCTCGAACGCCAACAATGTCCTGACACACGGAACCGGGGCTCTCAATATTGATGCCACCCGGGTAGGGGAGGGCGGCCAGGGTAAGTGGGCATCCCCGCGAGGCGGCATCTGGAAAACCGATTCGGAGCAAAAAGCCGAGTTGCTTTCCTCCACCGTGGGGCGATGGCCCGCCAACGTCATCATCGATGATTCCATCGAGGCGGACTGGACGCCATATTTCTACTGCGCAAAAGCGTCCAAGTCAGAAAGAAATGCCGGAATGGACGTCAAAGACGGCAACAATCATCCAACGGTCAAGCCCTTAGCCTTAATGCGTTATCTCTGCAAACTGATAACGCCGACGGCCGGGACTATCTTGGACCCGTTCGCTGGCTCCGGCTCCACATTAGTGGCAGCAACCCTAGAGGGGTTCAACAGCATCGGGATAGAGATGACTGGGGAGTACCTAGAGATAATCAACAAGCGCCTGGAGTGGGCTAGAGGGAATGTAGCCACATCGGCAGTGGAAATGTAGCCACATTCGCCGCATCCCCCAGGGGACGAACAACATCAGGGGCCCTTTCCGCCACCGTTATGCCTTGAGTCATCCTGAACACGGTTTAGATAAATCTAACTGAGATGAGGCTGACCTCAAAATTGTGTACAGGGCTGCCCCCCTCGAAAGTCTTTCGCGAAAAAGTCCCGCTGTTTCTCTTACGGGGTCGGTGAGGCGAACATTTGTTCGTCGTACACCTGTTCGCACCGAACATCTGTTCGGAAAACATTCGTTCGATGTGGATAACCCTGTTGATAAGTTGATAATCAATACTCGGGACTGCCGAAATCACCTATGGACTTGTGGATAACCGCTTTCATTCTGTTGATAACTTGTTACTTTATCCACAATCTGTGAATAAACCTGTTGATAAGTTATCCACAACCTGTTGATAAATCTGTTGATAACACCTTGTCTATCTTCGTTAGATAAAAGTTATCCACAACCTGAACTATTGTTCTACAGTAATAGTAGTTATTACACTTCGTTATTCACAAGTTGTCCACAAGTTATTCACAAGTTATCCACAACTGCGTATGCCGTATGGTCATACATTGTTCCGTATGTTTACGCATACATAACCACATACATACTTACAGTGACGCTTGTATTACACAGTCATACATAGTGATACAAGTGGACACATTGTGTCTCATTGTCTCGCCAACACGATTGCCGTCTACCCGAACTCGTAATGAGTCACATCTTTATCGTGTGAGCAATCACTCTTAGTCACGTCGTTGAGGTAGGTAATGAGAGTCGTCGTCGTTGTTGCTTTAGTCGCAAGCCTCACGGGTATCTTACGGGTACTACATACATACCCCTCTCCCTACTTGCCTACATACCCCACCTACATACCTACCCCACCCCGTACTCATCTCTCACTCACTACATAGTCGTCGCACAAGTGCCACGGGTTGCTTACGGGTACTACACACATACCACTATCCCATTATCGTCATACGCATACATAGACGCATACATAGACGCATACATAGACGCATACAAACAATCATCACTTACTCACTCACCCATCACCTACTCACTCACCTACTCACTTACTCATCACTCTCACCCATCACCTACTCACTCACCTACTCACTTACTCATCACTCTCATCACTCACCTACTCACTTACCTACTCATCTCTCACTCACCTACTCACTCACCTACTCACCCATCACCTACTCACTCACCTACTCACCTACTCACTCACCTACTCACCTACTCTCATCTCTCACTCACCTACTCACTCACCTACTCACTCATCACTCTCATCTCTCACTCGCCCCCTCGCTTTACCCCATACATAGAGAGAGGGAGTGGCATACCCTCATCAGGTACACCACTCCCCTTAGGTGACGACCACTCACTACTGAATGACCAACACCACTTGTGAGTAGTCGTCAGACTTACTTGGAGAGGTACTTACTCTCCACATCTTTCCAGCGACTCGGTTTCCGAACCTTCATTCGTTCCCCATTCGCCAATGCCGTGAGGTACATACTCGCCGTCTTAGTGTCAGGTACGACGACAATGTTGTGCCGTTCGCAATACTCCACACACTTGAGAGTGAGGGCATCGTGGAAACGGTCATACATACCCGATACACCCATGTCGCTCACCCACACGATAGGAGTAGACGAACGCTGGCGATGAGCCACAGCCCACTCCAACGCAGGAAGGTCTACTCCATTGCCACTGCCACTACTGAATGGCATCTCATCGCAGATACGCCCCTTGTTGGCAAGCACCCACGCATTAGGGCGAATAGCCTCGCCGTTCTCATCTTTCTCCCACTCAAAGCAAGTGTAGGTGAGAACCGTACACCCTGGGGCAGACAAGACCACTTCACGAATTTGCTCCCGTGAGAGAGACATAGAGCCACTAGCGTCAATGACGACGACTCCACCCTTACCCCGTACCACTCGGTCAAACACACGCTTCTGAGGGTCGGTGAGCAAACGATGAAGGCGACGAGGGTTCTTGCCCACTTGTGAGGCAACACGCTTCTTGCCGATGGCTCCACCCAACACTTCGGGGAGTGGTAGGCGTTCTACTTTCAGCGACATCCACGATGGAGGTGCGTCAGGGAGAATGGCAGAGTCACGAACCTTCTTGGAGGCTTCGCCAGTATCAACATCGCCCAACTTCGGTCGCCCACGCTTCTTGGGAGACATCTCGCCCTTGTCCGTGTCGTCACTGCCAGCATCGCCCTTGTCGTCACCGCCAGCATCGCCCTTGTCGTCAGACGACTTGTCGTCAGGTGCTTCGCCAGCCATACGGTCTGCCCACTCCGCAATGCGTTCGGTCGTACAGAACCCGATGGGGAGTCCGTTCAGCCCGACATCGGTGGAGGCGAGTCTCTCCTTACCCGTACGCTTCATCTCCTTCATCGCCTTCTTAGCGATGTCGTTCAGAACATTGCCCCACACTCGGTTATGACGGCGAACGCCCGTGAGAAACTTCTTGAGTCCACCCGTTCCAGCGAGTGCCATAGTCATCATCACGAGTCCACGCCATTCGCCCATCTTGGCAAGTTGTTCGCCCGACTGGGTTTCCGAACCGTCTACGATGAGGTTCATGTCGTACCCCAGCGTGGAGGCGAGGTAGTTCACTCGCATCTCCTCTACTGCTCGCATGGCATCATCGCTCGCAATGCCACGAGCAACCCACGGTCGCAAGTCTCTTGGCGACACCTTGGCATGGACAAGTTCGTGAACACGCACAATCTCGGAGAGTTCGTCGTTGCCCATAGGGACACGCATGAACCTGTCCTCAACAGAGGTCACGGGTACTCCACGGACAGGGGCGCACTCATTCACTCGCCATTCGCCCGTGCGAGGGGCAATGTCTCCACGCCCCAACGCCTCGGGCAAGGGGCGAATGCCCGTAGTCATCGTGTCGGTCACAGCGAACTCCCCGACAACGAGTCAATACGCATCGCTTCCAGTATCGCCGTCGCACGGTCACCGAACACAATGTCGGCGGCTTCCTCAATGGGGAGCGACGAGCGCAACTTGTCAAAGGCGTAGAACGCACGGAGCGACAGTCGCTCACGCCCAGCGTCGGCAAGACGCACGGCAATCCCACGCAAGTCTTGTGAGAGGCGAGCGAGAGCGTCGGGATGCGGTTGGTCAATGCGAATCCGAACAGGGAAACGGTCGGTGAGTGCCGTGGGCAACTCCCTCATGTTCTCAATGTTGGTCGTCATTACGACCGAAAAGCCCTCACGAGGGCGGTGGACACGACCCGTTTCGGGGTTCTCCCACGACGCAGACTCAGGAGAGTCCATGAAGGCGAGCAGGGTAGCGAGAACATCGCCCCCAGCCTTGTCCACTTCGTCGGCAACGAGGCGACCGCCCACGATGCCGTCGCCGTCCCACGCCTTGAGCGCAGAACCAGCGACCCACGAGAACGAGCCACTTCGGTCGGGCATGAACGCACCGCACACATCGGCGTTAGTCATGTCCTCCGTACAAACGAGGCGGTGTGCGCCTCCACGGGTGAAGCCGTAGGACAGTCCGGCGTAGGTCTTGCCAGTGCCGGAAGGTCCGAACAGAATGATGCGGTCAATGCCAGCGTTGAGAGCCTTAGCGACTTTCTGCCAGCAGGGGGGAAGTTTGGTGATGTCGGTTGTGATGGTCATACCCCTACTGTCGCAACCCTCGCCGTAAGGATTTGCGACCCTCACGCAGGGGTTATTCGGCTTGCTCCCGACGCAGGCGGTCGTTACGACACTCGTACAAGCCCTTCTTTACCTTGCGGAAGTACGGACTGCCCTCAATGAACTTGAGAACGGTGGGGTACGAGAATCCCGACTGCTCAACTAACTGGTCGGTCGTGAACTGCTCGGAGTCGTGGTCGCTCGCCCACTGCTCAAACGCCTTGTATTGGTCGGCACGGCTCACTTTCGGCTCAACGGTCGTCACCCCATCGCCCCCACACTCGGCAAGAACAGCCTCGGCAATGGAGGGGGGAATCATGTATTGGGACAGCACTTGGCGAGTGATGGAACCGCCGTACTTCTGAATGACGTAGAACGCCCTCATGCGCTCGGAGTTCTCACGGACTTCCTCGGAGGGCGCACGGAATACGCTCCCGTACTCCTTCTCCAACAGGGCAACGCCCTCCTTGTAACGGCGTACCGCCTCTTGCTCAGTCAATGGTTGGGTCATGTCGGTCATCATAGAATCACACTGCCCCAATGACCACCGTAAGGATTTCCCAGCCCTCATCGCGGGGCTTTTCCGCTGTTCACGACCCATAAATCCTTATCCCGTGTCGGGGGACAGAGGGAGTATGACCGACTTACTACAACGCACAAGCAACGCCCTCGCTGACGGCAAAGTCATCGGCGACGGGCATACCATCTTCCTTCCCGAGTTCTACGCCCCCCACTTCACCGAGGATGAACTCCGCAAGGCACGACTCATTCAGACGCTGGAATCCGACTATTCCAACCCGAAGTCCACCATCTTTGATGCCAACGGCAACCCCGTGGACAAGATGGAGGGTGTCTACAACCTGTCGTTCCTCTACTGGCTCTGCGGTGCGTTGGGCATTGACTCCAACAACGACTACAACGGTCGTGGCTCGCAGGCATCAGAACTGGTGCGTCGCATCCGTCAGCAAATCCTTACGACCTACAAGGAGACAGAGGGAGCATGAACGAACAGATGAAGCAGGCGATTCTCGCTTGGGCGCAACAACAACTGGACACCATGCCCAAATCCGAATACGGGGGCGACTGGTGGGGTGCGTACAACGACGACTGGGATGTGAACATCTGGGACTCCTACGAACTTGGGAGCGGGCAATACGACCAGCCAACCCGTGTGACCGCCTACCCGATGACCATTGACGGTCGTACGGCGTATGGCGAGTTCGTCACCATCGGCTTCATTCAGGAGCCTGCCGAGTGGCACTACGACGAGTCGTGTGGTGAGTGCGGTGAGCCGATGCGTGGCAAGGGCGACGGTTCTCGCCCGACACGCTATGCCGACGGGTACGCCCACGGGTGGTGTGTCCGTGATGCCGAAATCCTTACGGCACGATTGGCGACAGAAGCCTTATGACTACGAACTACAACTGCGTCTATTGCGGAGAGTCCACCGAGTTCGGTGCGACCCGTGCGGACGGCTCACTCATCGGCAAGTTCATCAACCGCATCCCCGTGGATGACGGCTGGGGCTGTGCCGAGTGTTCGGGCTTTGAGTGCGACGAGTGCGAGAAGCAGATTTACCTTGACCACGAAACCCGAGTGGAGTTTGAGGACGAGGACGGCAACTACCACTACGGCAACTACCACACCGAGTGTTACGACGAAAGCAAGCACGGAATCGCCAACTACGGCGAGAACATTGAGGAGACAGTATGAAACCGAAGAAGTACACCCTGACGATGAACTTTGAGACACTGGAGGACGCTGTGGCTTTCTCCGAAGCGATTATGCCCACGGGCGTTGCCCTGTATCACGCCGATGTGCTGGACAGGGAGTTCGGTGGACATAGCGTCCCTTTGGGAAGCCTCGTTCTCCGTGCGATTGGACACAAGCCCGACGACATGATGGTGAGCCTCTGATGACCGAAATACACCGAGGGAATGATGCGATTGTCATCGTTCACAAGGACGACTGTCGCAAGGACAGCCCGTACCTAATGTCCATCTGTGTTGCTGACGATGAAATCTTTGCGATTGAGTTCATTCGTGAGCCTGATGGGTCGCTCTACTACCGAGTTGCGGAATCGGCGAACCCCGAGTTCGTCATTGAGGGTCATTACCCTGAATACTTTGAGGGGGACTGATGACCACCTACAACCACGCTTACTCGCTGGGTGTCGCTGTGGCTGGCTCCGAGTATGAGGATGCCGACGATTGCCTCAGGAACGAGCCAATGCTCGTCATCAAGGCGTTGCTCTTGCGTATTGCCCAAATGACCACGAACCATCAAGAGATGTTGGAAGCCCTAGAAGGCTTTGACACCTTTGAGGAGGATAAGTGAGTTACAACATCAACCTCGCCTCGTACCCACGGGAGCGTCGCATTCAGATTTTGGAGATGCTGGACACGCACGAGCGACAGGTTCTCACGCTCCGATACGGAGTGGACAACGGATTCATCGCACGAACCCTCAGTGAGGTCGCCGAGATTCTTGGCAACGGGGAAACCCGTGAAAGCGTCCGTCGCACCGAGGCACGAGCCATTCAGAGCCTCGTCCAACGGGGGGCGTTTGACGCACAGACGGAGGACGCATGAACCGCACGGAACTCTACGCACTGCTCCCCGACCCCGACGCTTGGGGATGGAATACATACCGAGCCTTCCACAACCTATTCGTAGATGCCATAAACGAATGGACGGACGGAAGCCCTGACGAGGACATCACGCTGTTTGCGACGACGCTCTTAGAGGACATCAGGGAGATGACGCAACGACTCACCGACATCATCACGACAGGAGCCATGAGTGAAGCCGATTGACTTTGACTGCGGTATCAGCGAACCATTGGACATCGTTGTTACGGTCATTGACGACAAGTACGACCTCAAGCAGAATGTCTGTATCGTCCACCTCACAAACGAGGGGCTACTGATGGACTTCTACACCGATGGGGAACTCGTGCGAACCACAGGACGTACATGGCAGGAGTGGTTTGACTCATGCCCCACAGCCGACCCTAGTCTGTGACTCTCGTCACACTAGGTTGTCGGATGAAGTAATTTCCGCTTACATCACGCATTGGATACACATGAATAACGAACAAGACGCAACACACGCAACAGAGGTCATCCGCACATCGGACGGCTCTTTGGATGTGGACGCATACAAGAACAAAGATGGGATTATCTGCCTAGATGGGCTAGATGTCGCCGTCACCATAGTCTCAGCCCGTTTGGCTTACGGGCGACTGGACTTCAGCATCACGCCGAAGTTCGGAGAGGGGAAGAAGTGGGTGTCATCCTCACGGGTGAAGTTCACCGACCGAATCCAGCCATCGCTGTCACAAGCGAGGAAGTCCCGAGAGCAAGTAGTAGACGCACCGTCTTTCAGGGATGAGGTAGCCAAACGAAAGGCACTTCATCTGGAGAACGACGCAGAACGAAAGTTCTCGGAAGTCAAGTCCAAATTGGACATTTTACTCACCAAGAAAGAAAGAGGAATCAAGTGAATAAGCGTATTGTGTTTGAGAATCCGACACCTGCGACTCGTGGACGCAACGGCGGGGCTGTTCAGTCCTTCATCGCCCGTCTGTCCGAAACCCCCGACAAGTGGGCGGTCTACACCCGTGAGGCGAAGTACATCTCGTACTACTACTCCATCGCCTCCAAGCGGAATGACCTCCGTGTGTCGGTTCGTCAGAACAAGGACGGCGAGACTTTCACCGTCTACTTCATGGTGCTGACCGAGGCTGGCATCAAGAGCCGTGTTGCCGAGAAGGCACAGCGAGCCACGAAGCGAGCCAAGAAGGCGACTGCCCCCAAGAAGGCGACCACCGCCAAGAAGCCCAAGGCGAAGGTCTGATTCATACGCTCTGTGGGGTGGGGGTTCGCTCCCACCCCAGCGTGTGATTCGCAAATCCTTATCGGATACTGGGGGACAGTAGAAGTATGCCTAACTGGTGCTACAACTCAACAACTTTCCACGGCGACAACGAGACTCTGACGAAACTCGTGGAAGCCATCACAACGACCAACGAGGACGGCAAGGTTCGTCACGACCTGACGCTCTTGTTCCCGACCCCAACGGAACTCCAAATTCCGTCCGTGTTCTTCCGTACCGACAGCGACGACCCTGAGCATCAGGAGTTGCTGAAAAAGTACGAAGCGAACAAGGCGAAGTACGGACACCAAGACTGGTACGACTGGAACATCGCCAACTGGGGAACGAAGTGGTCACCCGACTTGGAGGAATCCGAGGTGGAGATTGACGGGGATGTCCTTTCCCTGTCCTACGACACCGCTTGGTCGCCCCCCACGGGTCTGTTGCGGAAAATCAGCGAAATCTTCCCGACACTCCTTATCACCAACTCCTTTGACGAAGAAGGAATGGGATTTTGGGGTTGCGAGGCGTTTCAGGCAGGCAAGGAGATTGCCTCTCACGGAATGTCTGACGGAGAGATGCCCGAAGTCTTTGCCGAGCGACGCAAGGACATTGAGGAACGCTGGAACTCCGACGATGACGATGTGAAGTGGGAGGCACACGAAGAACTCATGGACATAAATCAGGAGATGAAGGAATTTTGCGAGGACACGGTGTACCGCCTCCTGCGTTCGGGTGGTTTCCTACCCGTTGGGGTGGAATGAGCCTCTAATCAGGCTTCTTCCGCCACCGTGGCTTCTTCCGCCTTCTTCTTCTTCTTGGGCTTGGCTTCCTCGGCTGATTCCTCGGCTGGGGCTTCCTCGGCTGGGGCAGAGGCTTCTTGAGCAGGGGTTTCCTCGGCTACGGGTGCTTCAGCGACCGAATGACCGCAGTTCTCGTCGTGTACATGGGCGAGAGCCTTCTTGGCGGCTCGCTCCTCGGGGGTTAGTTTCCTCATCGCATTCTCCTTGCGTCCTGTAGGGGTAAATCATACCAAACGGGGCTCCAGACTCGGCGACGCACACTTTGGCGGTCATTGTTCGTTGATTGGGTATGCCGAGACACGCAAATCCTTACGACAGACACGGAGACAGTGGAGACATGACCGATTCATCAAGCAACCCCAACTGGCGAGTTATTGCTGACGCAATGAAGTCCTTTGTTGGCAAGCAGGAGTGCCAATGCTCATCAACGCCCGAATACGCCGAATGGGAAACCAAGATGGCTCCCATCATGGAGCGTAAGACCCCTGCGGAGCGAATGCTGTACCTCATCTTTGAGGCTCCCGAGTTTGAGAACAACGGCATTGCCGAGGAGTGCGAGCGTTGTCGCTTGCTTGACCAGTATTGGAGCCTCGCCGACAATGAGGACATTCTGACCGAAATCCTTACGGACGACATTGGGACAGGACAGGCATGACCCGTAACACGAAGTTCTCCGAGATGTTGTCCGAGCGGAATCCTGCTTGGAACGAGAGAATGCGAATCTCTTGTGAGTACAACTACAACAACAGCACCAATCCTCTGCCCGAGAAGTTTCGTGGCAAGTCCCCCAACATGGTGAACACGGTTCTCCACTTGGGGTGGAACGAGGACGACACGCTCGCCTTGCTCAACTTTGCCGACTCCACGGGTGACCATCCCGATTGGTCGGAGTACGACTGGGACAGGCTGTTGTTCCACTTTCAGCAGATTGAGCCACTCGCTCTTGACTTGGAGGACGAGTGACCTGCGACCTGTGTGGGTGCGATACCCACGACGACACCAGCACCCTGTTTGATGTGTTCACGCTTTCGGGCGTGACGCAGGAGCGTCGGTGCTTTGACTGCGACCCTCCCGAAGGAGATTTCTGATGGGTGCTGACCTAATCGTCGCCATGATTCCGATGCGTAAGACGCAGGACGAAGCGATTGCCAAACTGAAGTCGCTCACGCAAGAAGATGTGCTTCACACTATGTACAACTACTGTGCGATGGAGTTCGGCAACGAATCTGACGAAGATGAATACGCCGAAGCGATTGAGTGGCTCACGGGCAAGGTTGCCGAGGTCTACGGGTACTACGAGCGTGGCTCCCGTGAAACCGATGTACGCACCATTGACGGGACTGATTGGCTCATCACGGGCGGTATGTCGTGGGGCGACGACCCTACGGATGCGTTTGAGCCGATAAATGTTGTATCCATCTTCCGACTTACCTACGACGAAATCCTTACGACGGACACGGGGACAGTGAAACCATGAAACTGATTGTTCACGCTGGAACTGGCACGATTATCCCTGCCGATGAGTGCCTTATCGTTACCCTCCCTGACGAGGACTTGGAGGACGCTGGCACGGGAACCCACTTGGACGACCACGAAATCGTGGAGCGAGCCGAGGACAACGGGTTGCCCGTCAGCGAACTGCTGTCCCCGAACATCATGGCATTCTCGCCTCTCGCCCTGCGTGAGGAGGCACGGGAACTGCTGGGTGGTATGGGCTACTACGAACCCGAGGACACCAGCGAGGAAGCAGAAGCCGTCCGTTGGTGTGCCTACATCGCCACCGACGACGAACTCAATGAAGTCGGAGCATGGATTCTGAACGACGACGACCTGTGGGCAACCTACCGAGTCTCTCTGACCGATGGACTCAAATGGGGACACGAGCAACACAAGGAGCAAGACAATGGGTGACCGTGGAAACATTGGCATTCGCCAACCGCATGAGGAAGTGAGTATCTACCTCTACACGCACTGGGGCGGTAGCGAAGTGTGCCATGTCCTCGCAGAGGGACTGCGTAAGTGTGCTGAGGAGCGACGCTTGGACGACCCCTCCTATGCGACACGAATCATCTTTGACACCCTCACGGGCTTGACGGGTGGCTCTACGGGCTACGGCATCTCCGTTGGCTCACCGTGCGATAACGAGCATGAGATTCCCTATGTCGTATGGGATGGATTCGGAGCCATGCCCAAGATTCACTACGGGTGCGGAGAGTTCACGCCCGAGGGGTGGATGGAGGCTCACGGGGTCAAAATCCTTACCGACACTGTGGCGACAGAGGAACTATGAAAGTTCACGAACTCATCACACGGCTGACCGCCGAACTGAACCCCGACGAGGAAATCATCGCCCTCATCTACCACAAGGCGATGTTCACTGGCGGTGGACTGGAAATCACTGACGATGCGTGGTTCGCTGTTGCCGACAACTTCTACAAGCACTACGACGACACCGACATTTACACGGCTATTTCGTCGGCGTGTATTGAGGAGGTAGAGGGAGAATGAGCGAGGAACTCAATGTTCGCCACATCGTCATCTACTACGACGCAGACATGAAGGAAGCAGACGGTCTTGGTTGGTGCGTAGAACTCCAACCGTCCTCCACGACCAATCGGTTTGCGACGCTTGCTGACGCACAACTGTTCATCACGGACAACTCTTGGTACTTCTTGCCGAGCATCTACAAGGAGAAGGTATGACTATCCGAGTCTTTGAGTCCGACCCGACCTACGACGAGTGGTGCGAAGCGAACGGACTTGACCCCGACGACGACGAAACCTACAACGCTTATTGCGAATGGAGAAGCAACAGCCGATGAGCCTGCCTGAACGAGTCAATGCGATGCGAGTCATTTCGTATGATGTGGCGACCATCGTGGAACAAATCAAAGCCGACCGAGAGTCCGAGGTCATCTACGACCGCAACGGGGCTCGCCCGCTGGCATCCGATGAACCCATCACCCTTGCCGATGTGATGGACAGGATTGAGAACTACTGCTACGACGACTTTGCGGAAGTAACGCACTTGCGTGACCTCATCTTCCAAGACGAGAACGGCAACGAAATCACCGACTACGAGGAGGACGAGTGAACACCCAATACGCACATCTCCGAGCCTTGATTGGCAAGCGAGTCCAACTCCAGTACACCAACGACCCCTACACGAAACTGCGTCAGGGCGACGAGGGAGTCATTGACTTTGTGGACGACACGGGAACTGTGTCCGTGAAGTGGGACAGCGGTTCCTCTTTAGGGCTAAATGCCGAGTTTGGCGACCGCTGGGTCGTCCTTGACTGAGGCTTTCCACCACCGTAATACCTAGCCTGAATAATCCCTGCTCACGGGACTATTCCGCAACAGAATCACATTCCGCACACAACCGTTCGTTACATAGAAAGGACAACATCACGCCGAGGACGCAAATCCTTACGGGTGAATAGGAGACAGTAGAGACATGGAAACCATCATCACCCCCACCCCCACCACCGAAACCCCCTCTGAGCAGGCTGGACGCACCTTCATCCGTGCGAAGCAGGCAAAGACCGACGCTGGCAAGGCATACGACTCTGCTCGCCAGACCGTCATTGACGCTTTCGCCTTTGACGGCGTGGAAGTCGTGTTCGTGGACGACCACAAAGTTGAGTGCGTCGCCGTCACGAACCGTGACTTTGACTTGGAGAAGTTGGAGGCACTCATCCCTGCGAGCGTCCTGCGTCAGGTCGTCAAGATGACCGTGGACAAGGATGCCTTTGACAAGGCTGTCAAGGACGGACTCATCCCCTCCACCGTGGAGCAGGAAGTCGTCACCATCAAGCCGGTCGTGCGAGTGGACTGCCGTAAGGGAGTCGCTAAGACGATTGAGGAGTTGGTGAAGTGACCGACTCCTACTACGACAGTCTCCTCATGGAGACAGAGGACTTTCTCGCCCCCGAGGTCGCCAAGCGACTAGAGAAAGACCTCCTCGTAAAGGCAGGGACGCTGGATGCGTCAGGAGCAAGGGCGTTGGTGGACTTCTACTACCGCCTACAGAAGATGCGAGTCGGTATGGGCAATCAGAAAGCCTCGCTCACCGCCGATGACAACACCATCATTGACCACTTCCATGTTCAGATGGCTGTGTTGGAGGAATCTGTCAAGCCTGCTCTAAAGAAGTTTGCCGAAGCACACACCGCTGGGCGTTGGGCAATGGAGCAGTACGGCATTGGTCATGTCATCAGTGCGGGGCTACTCGCCCACATTGACATCTCACGGGTGGAAACGGTCGGACAAATTTGGCGATACGCCGGTCTAGACCCGAATACCAAGTGGGACAAGGGCGAGAAGCGACCGTGGAATGCCGAACTCAAACTTCTGTGCTACAAGATTGGCGACTCGTTTATGAAGTTCCACAAGCGAGATGACTGCTTCTACGGCAAGTTGTACGCCCAAGACAAGGCTCGTCGCCTCGCCAAGAACGAGGCTGGGGACTACGCCGACCTCGCCAAAGAAACCCTGAACTCCAAGAACATCCGAGACAAGGACTTGCGAGCGACGCTGGAACGGGGAATGTTGCCAGCGGGACGGATAGAACTACAAGCCCGTCGCTATGCCACCAAGATTTTCCTGTCGCATTGGTTTGAGGTGGCTTACTTTGCCCACAACGGCAAGTTGCCCCCGAAGCCGTGGGTACTGGAACACGGTGGACACGCCCATTACATTCCGATTCCGCACATCCCCGAGGCACACGCCAAAGCGGTTGAGGACGCAAAGCCCAAGTTGTAAGCCAGTGTCGTTGAGAGAACCGAAAATGATGAGTGAGTCATTTTGTGGGAGAGAACCGAGAAAGGAGAACGCATGAAAGCGTTGATTGCCTTCATAGCCAGCATCACCCTCATTGGGTGCGTTAGCGAGACCGCAAGCCCCGACACCTTGTCGCCGTTACCGACGACGGGTGTACCAAGCCCAAGTGACGAACAAGCAGACTTTGGGAAATACTTTGTGTTCATTCACGAACGGGTGTCTGTCCCAGCAATGATTACCCACAACACGCTCTTGGAGCATTCAGAAACGTGGTGTGACTTCATGGAACGGGGCATGGGCAAGACCAATGTGGTTGCGTGGATTACGGAGATGGCGAGCGACCAAGCCGAGATGGACTTGTGGCTGGCATCTGCCGAGGCATCAGCGTATTACATCTGTCCGAAACAGGCGTACAAGTGGAATCCCTAGCCCAAATCCTTACACGACACCCCGAGACAGAAGCGGTATGAGCATCATCACCATTCATCCTGACGGAACAGACATTGTGTGCGAGTGCGGAAACGACACTCGCTCTGACGGCTTCTTCCCCTGCGATAGCGAGGGGAACGAGATGGAGCCGACGCTGGACTCCGACTGGGACGGGCTGTATCTCTGCCCTCCCTGCGGACAACTTCATCGCTTTGAGGAGGCGAAGTGACCATCAACGGCATTATGGCATCGCACGGCATCACGCCCGACACCGACATCACGGTATTGGAGAACTCCGTACTGCTGTTCCAAGCGTGGCAGAGTTTCACCAATGCCCGAACGAGCCATTGGCTTGTGACGAAAGAGTGGCTCCCCTCGTACTTTGAGAAGGAAGCCGAGAAGTTCTTTGGCGGTCGCTACTCCGAGGACGAGGTTCACGAATGCTGGTTGCGAGCCGACGAACATCTGAATCCCAACTGGGAGGAAGAAGCAAACCGCGAGTATGAGGCACTATCCGACGAGGGCAAGGCAGAGATGATTGCCTTACAGGATGACCTATTTAGTTTCATCTCCGAGCGGATGGGACAACGAGAGCGTGAGGACGCAATCCTCGCTGAACTAGCAAAGGAGTTGGAGTAATGGGTCTGTTCACGACCGTCATCGCCTACAAGTTGGGCAAGCGGAGCGGTAAACGGGACTCTGAGACCATCGTTGTCCACGATAACCGTGACTCCGAGTGCCTGAACTACGAGTCGTACTGTAAGTCATACGGGTCGTGTAACGGGATGCGTTGCGAGTACGAGCAAATCCATACGGCAGACGAGGGGACAGAGGGGGTATGACCATCACCGAAACCACCTACGACTGTGCCACCGCCCAACTGACGGTTGGCATGGCTCTCCCCAACGGGGAAACCGTCATCGCCTTCCGCAAGTTGGATGACCACCGACTCTGCGAGGACGGGGGCTACAACTACCACTTGTGGTACGCCGTCACCGTGCGTGGGGGCAAGAACTTCCACGACTACGCCACTCGCACCATCTCTGCTCTGCCCCACGGGTGGAGTGTGGGTGGGGGCGACTACTTCCACAACATTCACGACGCTCTCAACAAGATTGGATTGGCACAATGACCCCGACACTTTCGCAAGTTGCCCACAAGGTGAACGACCTCGTTGCCCGTGACGCAAGCGACCCCTTTGAGTTTGAGACTCGCCTGTACGGGTGCGACCCTGATGGGGTGTACCTCTTGGGTGAGGACAGCGACCCCTACGAACTGATTTGGGGTACGCCTCGTCCTAACGGACTGACCGCCGTTGCCCTCGTTGCGACGGGCTGGGCTTCCCCGACCTGCGATGACGGAGTACCGCCGAGCAAGCACCCCGAGCGTATTCGTGTGCGTGTTGTCGCCTGTAAGGGAATGGACTCGTTCACTTCCCTGCTGACGAAAGCCAACGAGCCTGACGATGTGACCGAGCAGGAAAACAGCGAGGGTGGATTGCGTGACGCTCTGGAAGCGTGGTGGTCACGATGAAGCGTGTCTATCTGACGCAGACCTACGAACTGACCATCACGGTTGATGTTGATGTTCCCGACGATTTCACCGCCGAGGACATGATAAACACCCTGACGGACTTCCCCATCAACGCAACGGTGGAGAGCCTGTGGTACGACACGGGTGCGACCGATGAGGTTCCCGAGGTCACGATTGGCGACCTGTGCGTGGACTCACTTGTCTCGCTCAACGGACTCGGGACTACCGTCATCACCGACGAGAACGGCGACAGCGTTCTCCAAGCGGTCTGACGGGTAAATCCTTACAGGACAAAGGGAGACAGAGGAAACATGACAACCACAACCGAGACACTTCCAGCAATCGCCGTTGAGCAAGACGGGGAGGCTTACTTCATCTACGCCCAAGAGTCGGCGTTCGTGGAGGCTGTCGCCCTTTCCAAGCCCAACGACGACAAGGACGAATGGCTTATCCTGTTCGTCCTCAAAGACGGGTCGGAGTACGCCTACTTCTCCACCCAGTTCACCCTTGCCAACATCTTTGGCTCACTGTTCACCCAGCCCGTCCTTTCGTTGGGTAAGTGGCTGAACTCGTATGTGAAGCCCCTTGGCAAGGTCGTCAAGGTCAAGGCTCACGACCCCTCGCTGGGTACACGGGTGACCGACCGCCTCCGTGAGGAAGTCACGGTCTGATGTTCCGTGAACCGATTGACGAGCCTGACCCCGAGCCGAACCCCCTGAGGTACACGCCCGAGCAGATGACCGAACTCATCACACACCTCTACTCAATGGAGAAGCAGTACGGCATTGTTGTAACGGTCGTAACCCGTGGCGATGTGGCAGACGCTTGGCGTGAGGACTACCTCGCAGACGACAAGGACGCACCCCCCTTCACCGACGAGATGTGGGAGAAGTTCCAAGACACTTGGGCATGGCGTAAGGGACTATCCGAAGCCATGTGGGACGGCGTGTGGGACACCATCAACGATGGGCTACGAGAAATCCGTGAAGCCGAGGTAGCCCCGTGAACCGTGGTGCGATGGGACTCCCACCCCTCATTACCTGTGCTGTCTGCCAGTTGGAAGTGGACGACAAGTCCCAGTACGCCCTGCGTCGTGTACGGGCGTGGGTTCGTATCGGCAAGAAAACCGTTTATCAAATTGTTGATGAGGAACCAGTGTTTGCTCACGAGCATTGTCTGACGAGCAAGCCTGAAGAATCACCGACCCTGTTCTAGGGAAAGTTATGAAATACAGCAAGGAATACAGATTTCTCATTGGAGCGATGGCAAAGGTTCGCTGGGTCGTAGAAAACGGTCGCCAGCACCGACCTGACGGAGCACACGATGTCTACACGCTCATGGCTCGCCTACGGGACTATTGCGACTCCGACCCGAACATTGACTACGAATCGCAACTTGATTGTGTGTCCAACTTTGTCAATCTCTCAACCACCGAACTTTACTATCTTGGCGATGTGGGTGAATGGATACAACTGGATAGGGACACCGAGAAATTCAGCGACAGCGAATACGAGGAATTTTGGGAAGATGCCAGCAACCGCCCTTCCATGAGTGTCTACTATCACTTCATGCCCCAATCGTGTTCGTCTGATGATAGGGAAGAAATTGAGTCCCTGAATGCCCTTTACTACGGTTCGGTGTAATCTAGGAGAATGAGTGAACCCGAGCCACAACCCGAAGAAAAGCCTGCTGAGAATAAGCCGGAATTTGTACGCCGTGTTGTTCAGCGACCACGGGGCTGTTGCCCACGACGCTGACTCGCAACTCAGGAGGTTTAGCCGTGGTTGGATTTGTTCTTACCCTGTTTCTGTTCATCACCATCGGCGGTGGGCTAGCCATCAAGAGGTGGCACGATGACGACCAATGACCTTCTCCACTCGCATTTCCGTTACATAGATGCCAGCCCGTACCACGACCTACTAGAAAAGGAACCCCCAATGCCCACCCGACAGCAACTCAGCGACTACTTGGAGGACATGGACGAGTCCACTCTCCTCATGGACGGCTTTGAGGATGCCTTTCTTGGCTTCTCTCGTCGCATCAACGAGCCTGTTCTCGCCGTCTACTCATACGACAAGATGGTTGAGGTGCTAATGACCCGTGACGGCATGGACTACGACGAAGCGACCGAATACATTGACTACAACTGCGTCGGTGCGTGGGTCGGTGAACAAACACCCATCATTGTTCAGGAAATCATCCTGTGACACGAAAGTCCCGCACCTCGAGTCGCCTGCTTTCCGCCACCGTAGGAGTTACCACATGAACCTCTTTATCCTCCTCCTGCTGATGATTGTTATGGCGATTCTCATTAGTAAATTCTCCCATTAGGAGCCAACACAAGAAGGGGAAATGAACCACCACAGCATCATTAGAGCCTGCGACAAGGAAGTTCGCCCACTTCTCCGACAGATTACGGAGATGGGTGGCTTGCTGAAAATCACAGGAAAGAACCATGTGATGATTCGTCTGGGAGGACGGACGCAGATGATTGCTCTAACACCGACCGACCCAAGAAATGACCTCCATAACCTGCGGAAAATCATCCGTGAGTTCACCAACGGGGCTGTTGAGCCTGTCTCATCTCGCCATAGGAAGCCAACCAAGAAAGGGAAACGGCAAATCCTTACGGGCAATCCTGAGACAGAGGGGGTATGAACATTCACAGCAACTACGACACTTGGCTGGAAGCCCCCTATCAGGACAGTCTCCGCAACGGCGAGGCTCTGGAAGCGTTGGAGGAGTTGTATCTCTCCTCCGAGGAACACCAGTCGGCGTTTGAGACTTGGCAGAGAGACTGCCTGTCCGAACACCAGCCCGTGACGGGTTCGGTTCTTGACCTGTACCTGTCCACCAGCGACTATGAGAAGTCGCTTGACGAGTGGGTGGAGCGTTGGCTCGCCCATCGTGAGGAGCAGGACGAGGGCGACTTCTACGACCAGCGTTGGCTTGCCAGCGATGAGTTCCGCACCGTCTACACGAAGTGGGCAAGTGTGTGGTGGCGACGGATTCTCCGTCGTCCGACCGATGAGGGTTCGTTTGCCCTGACCAACGAATACAAAACCGCCTACGAGCAGTGGATTCGTGTGGAGTTCGGACTCGTTCCGTCCTACGAGATGAACGGTGGCAAGCGGTGAGTATCCAAACTTGGAACATCACCTTTGTCGGTGACTACTTCTATTTGGTAACGACCGTAGAGGTTGAGCCTGAGGACACCCCCGAGATTGACCCCAAAGACTTTGACGCTTTGGAGGGGGTCGCCATTGACCTCGCCAAGAACATTCTGTCGCACCACTACGGGTGGGACATGGAGAAAGTGGCAACCGTAGAAATCACAGGAGTGAGAGATACATGGCTCTGAACGGACTGCGGGACTCGTACTACGACTTCCGTGAACAATGGACAATGAACCAGCGTTCGTACTGCTACATCGGCAAAGTCAAAATTGGCTACGCCGTTCCATTGCGTGACGGGTTCTTCTCCCGTCCGTGGTCGTGGGTTGCCTATGGGTGGGACGACACGATGCTTGGCATCTACGACACTCTCCCCGAAGCGAAGTCCCGTGTGTTCATCCTGTCGGAGCAGTACCGAGAGCATCCAGCACTCAAATCCATACGGCAGGCGAGGGGACAGTAGAGGTATGACTACGACACCGCAAGGACTCCTCATCACCCACACCTCAATCACGCCCATTCCGTTGGGCGACCACACCACCATCCACGAGCAGGTGGGCGGTTGGTTTGATTGCGTCACCACCGAATCCCTCGTGGGCTATGTCCACGACGAGGGTTTGCTCATCGGGTTACAACTCAACCCGATTGCCACCGCCCTGTTCGGTCGCATCCTCGTTGGGAACTGCGTGGTTTACTCGCACCTCAACGACAAGGGCGAGTATGACGGGGACTCGCATCCCCTCACGCTGGAGCAACTGTCGGTCATCGCCTTTCACGCCGATGCCTACAAGATGTGGGTGGAGAACCACCTGCGAGTCACGGAAGCAGGTGCGGTATGACCATCACCTACACCGAACAACTCATCGGGTATGTCGGCGTGGACTCAGGGCAACTGATGCTCTGCGACCCGTGCTACATCGGCAAGGACTTTGCCGACGATGACTTCAATCCCTCTAGCCCCGATGCCTCGGGCAAGTACCCGATGACCCTCAACGGAGTGTGTGCGGCAACTCTGTCCGACAAGAGGTTCGGAGAAATCGGCAACGCTACGGCTGTGGCGTTCTCGTCAGGACTAGGCGACGGGGTGTATCCCGTGTATGCCGTCATCGTTGATGACCCCGTGTGGGGCAAGCGTATTGCCAGCGTCCGTGTCGTGATGATGGAGGAGGGCGACCTTGACTAATCAACATTGTTTCCTCGTCGCTGGAACGATGAATGCCGATGGTTCTATCTCATTCACTATTGAGGACGAGGTTGGAAACTTCTCAACAAGTCGCCCAATCTGGACGGGTGAGGCGTGGGTTTCTATCAACGAGGACAACGGCGGGACTGACAACGACATCAAGGACGCTCTGTTGGAGGCGTTTTACGCCTACTACGAGATGAACCCACGAAGCGACGAAATCCTTACGGGTGAATAGGAGACAGTAGAGGTATGGGAGCAACAACATTCTTCACTTACGCAACGGGCAAGACTGTCAGCGAGGCATTCGCCTCCGCACAGGCAGAGGCTCGCTACGACCACGGACATAGCGGATACACGGGGACGATTGCCGAGAAGCCCTCGTTCATTGAGTTCTATGTTCCGCTTTCCGACCTGCCCATCCAAGAGATGGAACAGTCCTACTACACCCGTACGGGTGCGACGAAGATGATGGTCACCGTCCCCCTTGAGAGTCGCGTTGGAAACGCTATCTACTGGTATCAGAGCAAGCGGTATCGCTATGAGAAAGGCACTTACAACCCCATCGCTGTTTCCGATGTGTTCGCTACTCCGATTGAGAGCGAGGGCGTTCCGAGTTGGGTCAAGGAAGAAAACCGTGAGGACTACCTCGCTAAAGAGCGCAAGCGTGAAGAGAACTCCCGTGCCGATGCGAAGTTCTTTGCCGACAGGATGGGACGCAAGGACTGGGAGCGTATGTGCGATGTGTTTGACGAGAAGTGGGAAGAATGTGTCGCTATCAAGGTAAACGACGGCGAGTGGCTGTTCTGCGGATTGGCGAGTTGCTGACCGCTTTCCACCACCGTAAGAGTTAGCCGGACATAAGTCCCGTCCGGTACGCACAACGCACGGGTGGGCGACCGACCATGCTCGTTTCACAGTTGCCCAAATCCTTACACGACACCCCGAGACAGGAGTGGCATGAACACAACTAAGACACTCAAAGCAACACTCACAGCCGACCAAACGACCAACTGGGAGAACGCCGACTGGGGTGTGAACTCCCGTCAGGACAATCAGAGGGTCGCCCAGACGGTCATCACGATGCTCGCTGAGGGCATCAACACCGACCTCATCTGGGACGACCGTGACCACCTCATGGGCATCATTGAGGAGCGAAGCGGCGTGAGCGAGGTGAGCAACCGTGAGTGCCGCGACACCGTCCTGTGGGTGCTGGATTGGGCTTGCTCCGGCACCACGGTCTGGATGGAGCCTGACGCTCCTTGGCATGAGGGGGAGTGAGTCAAAATCCTTACCCGATGGCAGGGGACAGTAGAAGTATGAACATCACAAACAGAAACATCGCATACGACGAGTTCCTGAGTCTCATCCCACAGCGGATGGAGATGCGAGAGGAAAGGTACGGGCAGGCTATGTTCAACATCCTCGCCATTGCCCGACCTAGCATCGCAGAGCAACTGCGAGCGACGGCACTTGACCCCTTCTACAGGGACAGTCCCGCCGACATTCCTCACGAGACTTGGACTTTCGTGGCATCGGAGTGGGACAAATCCTTATCGGAGTCTGGGGGACAGTAGAAGTATGAACATCACACTCACCACAGAACAGACCGAACTGCTGGAACAGCACCTTGACGACTTGGGGGCAGAGATGCGACCCTATTCGGGTCGGGGAATGTTCGGTAAGGAGTGCTTGGGCATTGACTTGGACGACTTGGCTGATGCCTTTCGCCTCGCCCTGCTCGTTTCCGACGATGACCTCGCCGTCGCCCTCATGTCCCCGAAGTTTGACGACATGGGCAAGGGCATCATCGTCTACTTCCCGAATGTGGAAGTCCCCGAAGGCGTGACCGATGACGATGAGGAGGATGACCTCTAATGGGGATGGATGTGTACGGGGTGAACCCGACCTCCGAAAAGGGGTCTTACTTCCGCAACAATGTGTGGTGGTGGCATCCCTTATGGGAGTATTGCCAAGACCTACACGCCGACCTGTGCGACAAGGTTGAGAATGGACACCTCAACGACGGCGACGGGCTGGATGCTGACGACGCACGGGAGTTGGGCGAACGCCTACTGCGGGACATCGCAAGTGGCGTGACGCAGACATACGAGGACGAGTACCGCAAGGCTATGTCTGAGTTGCCGATGAAAGACTGCCCCTATTGCCAAGCAACGGGTATCCGAACCGATGATGTTGGCAAGGAGATGGGCATGGACACCGAAGAACTGCCCGAAGATGTTGCTATCGTCTTGGGGCGAGCATTCGGGACTTGTAATGGGTGTCGGGGAGTAGGCAGAACGATTGCGTGGGAAGCCAACTACCCGTTCTCCGTCCTCAATGTCCAAGCGTTCGCAGAGTTCCTAATAGACAGCGGAGGCTTCCAAATCTGCTGACGACAGGACTCAAATCCTTACGACACGACTGGAGACAGAGGAACTATGACCAAAGAAACCGAGAACCCCAAGAAGGCAGAGCGACGACGCTTATTTGCCAAGAAGAACCTCCGACGCAAGGAGGCTCGCAAGCAAGGACGGGCAACCGTCCTCGCCAACAGGGAAATGGGACGACTGCTTTCCCAGCGTTTGTTCCGCAAGGGAGTTACACCCCCACCTAGCGAGTAGACCTTTCCGCCACCGTTTGACTTAGGGAGAAGTCCCGAGTCTTCATTCTTCGTTCACACCCCACCTCCATTACGGGTGCGAGCGAGCCAACACGACCCCCCTGACTCCGGTGTTCATGTCAGGGGGGTTTGTGTTATCCACAGGCTGTGGAAATCCTTATGCCCGACGTTGAGACAGAGAGGGTATGAACACCACCCACACCACCCCCATCACCATCATCAAGGGCGTTTCCTTCCTCTCCCTACAGGAGGGCAGTAACTATGTCCAAGTTGAGTTGCCGAAAGGCTTGACCGCACACTTCCACTCTCACGGCGAGGAGACTCGTATTGTCATCTCAGGCGAGGGTTGCGGTGACATCATGAAGTACCGCCTCCCTACCGTCAAGGCGATGAGCGTCGTCGCCTACGCAATCGCCTACCCCGACTCGTTCCTGAGTGGGTGTAAGGCGTTCCTGACGCAGGAATGACACACGTTCGCCCCTGCCCCCATTCGGGGGTGGGGGTTTCCAAATCCTTACCGACAGACTGGAGACAGAAGAGACATGGGACTTGACCAATACCTACACGCAAAGCGTTACACCAGCAACTCCGACTGGCGACCCGATGAGGAGAAGCAAATCTTCTCTGCTCTCGCCAAACTCGCCAATGTGGACGAGTTCATGGACGACTACTCACCGTCTATCACGATGGAAGTCTGCGTCGCCTACTGGCGCAAGCAGAACGCCATTCACAACTGGTTCGTTCAGAACTGTCAGAACGGCGAGGACGAGTGCCAGCAGGTGAGCGTCGGGCGTGAGCAGTTGGAAGAACTGCGAGACACCTGTCGCAAGGTGCTTGCCGACCCCTCGCTCGCCAGCGACCTGTTGCCGACCGCCGAGGGCTTTTTCTTCGGAAGCACGGACTACGACGAGTGGTACACACGGGGTCTGACCTACACGGCAGACAAGATTGACAAGTTGCTCACCATGCCCGACGAGTGGTACTTCTACTACCAGTCGTCGTGGTAGGGGGAGAGATGGAACACAACCACATTCGCTTTGCCTTGCCCAACGGTGCGACTTTCTCCCTTGTCTCCCTCAACCGGAGTCCCGAGGTGGCGGTTCTCACCGATGACGGCTTCGTTCCCGTGTCCGAGTGGTACGGGGAATACGATGACGATGTGTTGCCCCTAGACGGGTCGGCAACATCGCTCGCACGGGCGCTCGGGGCTGCCGTGGCGTGGGCTGAACGGGAGAAGGCTCGGCTCTTGGCACAGGCTCTTGACCAAGCCCTGTAAATCCTTACCAGCCGACCAGAGACAGTACGGGTATGACCACCACCATCAACATCACTTGGCATCAGCCTGACGAGCGTTCGCAAGGGCGTGAGGACTCCGCTTGGTACACCTACCAGTCGGCACACGACCTTGTTGTGACCGTGAGCAACGGCGACCGTGAGATAGACATCTTTGCCGATGGCGAGATGCGTGTCCTCGTGTACGACCTTGCCGACCGCACCAACGACCCCTCCATCATTCGCTACTGCGACCGTTGGACGGAACACGGCATCAACAACGATGCCGACATCTTCCAAGCCTCCGAGGAGGGACGCATTGAGTGGGTGAACAACTCTTGGTTTGACCTGTATGCGACCGACCACAATGTCGGGGACGCTGGCTGGTTGGACTGCGTTCACCACAGCCTGACCGATGCCATTGAGCAGGCAACGGCTCTCCTCTCCGAGGACGACCTATGGAAGGGGGAGGAGTGACTCGCAAGGGATACTTCTTTGCCGATGAGCGAGTAACGCCAACGGGACTCTACGGACCATTCGCCTCCAAGCGTGATGCGTGGGAGTGGTGGGACAACAAGGGTCGTAGGCTGGGGGTTGTGCCAGCACTCATTACCGCCGAGTATGATTACCCATCACTAACTCCCAAATCCTTACGGCACGACTGGGGACAGGGTAGTTACAAGTCGTCTGAGCGACTCTAAACAGTCTTTTAGGCTCAGAGCGGAGGGGAAACCCTCGTAAGAGAACCACCCAAAAGGGTTACAGCCGTTTTGGGGTTACGACCTGTAAGTCGTAACAGGGTAGCGAAGTCTCCCGCATCGGGGGAGAACAGCGAGTCTCGTATGCCGAGAAAGCCCCTCCGTGTGTAGCCGGTCGCGTGGGGCGACAAATTAGGCTACGGGCGCAAGGTAGGCGTTGCTTGACAGGCAGAGGGTCGCTCCCTCTGTCCTCCCCCATACTGCTGTGGGAAACAGCGGTGCGATACGGGTTGTCGTGACCTTGAGAAGCCGTATCAGTAGGAGTCACGCCGACCTGAGCATGTCGTAAAAGGTGCTCACTTTACATTTTCCCCAACGGACAGCCGTTCTGCGTGCTGATAAGCCCCGCGTAGCGTCGAGTGACCCATAAATCTACCCACGGTATTGACCGCCCCCGTGTTCCAGTCAATTTGACGAACGGTGTAACGACGCACGGAACTGGGCAGATGTGGGTCTTCCGAGGTAACGAAATAATCCCCAAATACCTGTGGGTAAATTTTGCTGTCGAACCACGCCATCGTGATGCTGTCGAAGAAATGATGTCCCGCTTGTTTGTTTCGTTCGATGATGTCGTCGATTGTTGTCATATCGACGAGTATCTCATAGATGAATTTCTCCGGCAAGCATCAAACTTGAGTTGATACAACTCAACCCTTTCCGCCACCGTAAGAGTTAGCCGTATCGACTCGAGCGGGACTATTGCTCGACGCTCGAGTGGCAACGCATTTGTTGAGATTTGTCCACGGAAGTTATCCACAGGTTTGTCCACACCTCTGTGGAAATCCACACGGATGGGTCGGAGACAGAGTAGGTATGAGCATCAACTGGCCGACCGGACACACGGAGGCACTCAAGCAAGTCATCACCGCCATTCTTGACGAGGGTCTGATTCACACCCACGGCGACACGGAGGGCTGGATTCGGAGTCTGGACACGAACAAGGCGTTCGTCAAGGACGAGACGGTCAAGAACTTCGTCATGCTGGTTCAGAACGTGATGCTGGACATGGCGTTGGAGCCTCTCTCCTCCTGACCTTCGGGGGGGGCTGGACATGACGCTCCAGCCCTCCCCACGTCCTGACCTTCAGGGCAGGGCGCAGGCTGACCCAAATCCATACCGGCAACGGCGAGACAGAGAAGACATGAACATCAACCCCACCACCACAGGAATCATCACCCTCACCCCCCTCCGCAAGAGTGGCGCACCTCGGGTCGGCATGGCGACGCACGGTCTGGTCACAGACTACGCAGAGCATGAGGACGGGTCGGTGTCGTACTCGGTCGTGTCGCACCACTACGTCGCCCGAGGCATCACGGAGCCGTACATCTTGGAGACCCTCCGCTACAAGCCGAATCGTTCTCGGGTGGCGTTGGAGTTCACCTCGGTGGCAGACGCACCGCACCTCGCCAAACAGTTCGGGCGACTGTACTACACGCAGGAGATGGCAGTCAGCGACTGCGAGTGACCCGAGCATCAAGGGGATTGGGGCGAAAGCCCCCTCCTCTCGGCATGGACTGGCACACGGGACTGCGGTGCTACCCTGCCGAGCATGGATGAATCACGACTCGAGGTGTACGACATCGTGATTCGAGTCGTGGCAAGCGAAAAGCCGACCGACTTAGAACTCGGCGACATTTGCCTCCAACTCGCCGACTCGCTCGAGAGTCCCGTTGTCGAAGGCGTCGATGGCAAGTATGTGCCTGCCGATTTTCATTTCAGCGGATGGAGACTCGAATTGTTTGAGGAGGATGGCACTCGAGTCTGGATGTATTCAGCCAATCCTGACTGTATTCCCGACCCCCCATCGAAGCCTGAGTCGAGCGAGCCGGGGCTCCCGTATCGCCGGTTGAGGAAACTGTTCCCGTGGAAGAACGACTAATCTCACAAATCCTTATGAGTGACGTTGAGACAGAGAGGGTATGACCACCACCATCATTCCCACCGAGAGCGGAACCTACTCCGCTGAATACACGAATACCTGTTCCTGTGAAGTCTGGAACGAGGAAACCGACGAGTGTGTCCCTGCCAACGACTGCTATGGCGACTGCTGGGACTTCACCGTTGAGGACTTCGCCAACATCACCGAACACTTGTTCTCCGAGAACAATCAAGGGTTCCGCATCACGGGTTTCCCCGTGTGGAACGGAACGATTGACGGATACTTCTCGGCTCGCAACGCCAGCGAACTGCTGAACGCCATCACTCCCGACCGTACCGAGTGGCGACTGGAAGTCACGGTTCACGCCGACCACCTGACGGGCAGGCTGTACCACCACGATGCTCCGATGGGAGGAAACATCGTGGTCACTCCGTTCAGCGAGGAGGAAGAATGAGCGAACAAGACTTCGCCTACTGCCAGAACTGCGAGACACACACGGGCTTGTTCGTGGAGAAGTACGACCACGGGACTGAGTACGCCTGCGACACCTGCGAGGAAATGTGGATAGAGGAAGAGTGACCGAGATTCTTGACGGCTCGGAAGTCCTCATCACCATCAACGGGCAAACGGCTTCGCTTCGCACTCGCAAACTCACCCGCTCGCAGGGGCCCCGCTTTGTGCTTGTTCGACAAGAGGACGATTCCCGTAAAGGTCAGGTTCTTCTGTCGTCACTCGCAAGCAAATGGGTTGGCTGGCTTCCCAAGAAAGAAATCATCATCCATCGAACTCGAGCATGACGGGACTCGGCACACTCGAGCGACGCTGAGGAGTTCTCGGTTTCCTTTCCGCCACCGTAATAGTTAGCCGTAATAGCGGAGTCCCGTTCACTCGAGCGTACGGGCGCGAAGCGAGTTATCCACAGCCCACTTATCCACAACCCACTTATCCACAGCCTGTGGAAATCCTTACTGACCATCAGGGGACAGAGTAGGCATGGAGGTGACAATGAACGGTACTTCTTTCCGTCTCGCGATGGCGCAGAATCTTCTCGCCACTCTCGCCGAGGCAGAGAAGCATCACGGCAGAACCGCCACGACCGCTCTCCGAGCGACCGTCGCGCGATTCATCGCCGAGTTGCTGGTCTGACCAGACGGAACCCTGACTGAGAATCGGAGGCGCAGAGCGTCTTGGCAACAGAAGCGGTGTCCGGTGGGGACGGGGTGATGCGACCCCTCCCCGTCGGACGGGGGGCGAACGCCCTCCGCTCCCCCACACGGGGGCGCACGGGTCGCCACGAGCGACCGAGGCGGGGCTGGCAAGCCCCCGTTCACGGGCAACTACCTCCACACCTCAACGCCCGAGGGCGGTGGGCTTCCGCTCCTACGGAGTCCCGTTAGCATCACCATCCAGCCCACTTATCCACAGACCTGTGGAAATCCTTACCGACCATCAAGAGACAGGGGAAGTATGAACACAACCAACACACAAAACGACCTGCTCAACGAGGCTGGTTGGCGTGGCATCCTGCGAGGGCAGGACGACAGGCTCAACGGTATGCCTCGCAACGACGCTCCTCTCTCCGGCGAGTGGGCTGGCGAGAGCATCACGGAACTGCTGGGCGACCTCATCATCAGCGGTGGGGACGACGGGGACTTCGTGAACGACCTCTGCGAGGCATACGAGCGGTGCTACAACCACGCCTACGACGACTTCCCCAACGACGACGACGAGGAGGGGTACTGAGATGAGCGACCGAAAGTGGTATGTCCTCATGGCTCACCTTCCCATCAACAAGGATTATGAGGAGTTCACCGCCATACACGGACTGTTCCCGTGCGAGTGGCGTATCTACAGCGAGACCGAAGTCCCGCGCCTACTTCGTGAGCAAGAGCGTTGGCGTAAGTTGTACCGAGAGGTTCAGGTTCGTGAAGTCTCGGCAAAGATAGTAAGCCTGTGAGCCACTATCACGTTGTGGACTGGGGCGACAAGTTCATCTTGTTCTCAGGGACGCTTGATGAGTGCCTACAAGTTCAGCACTCGACCTATGCGGGACTATTCGTCCTGAGTGACGAGGAGATAGCCGAGTTGGGCGACGACATCTTTGCCCGAAACGCCCAAATCCTTATCAGAGGCTCGGGGACAGAGTAGGTATGAGTGGATACAGCATCAAGCACCTAGCCCTAAAGACACGGCACCGGCACGGCTGGACAATGGCGTTCAGCGAGGCATACGTCCTAGAGCGTTACGTCAATGGCGTGAGCCACGAACGAGCGTTCCGTCTGGCGATGCGAAACCCGATGCTTCGGGAGAGCGACAAGCCGAGGGTGGGATGATTGACCAAACACTCAAGGCAATCCCCGAACTCATCGTTGATGCCGTGTATCGGACTGGTAGAGAGGTTGATGGAATCTACTTCAGCAAGTTCGGTGGCGTAGTCCCGATAGTCGTCTACGACCACGATTGGCAGTTCCATGTCCTCGTCCGAGTATGGGACGACTACGACGACAACCCCAAGTGGGCATACTCATTGTGGTTCGTTGATAGTGATGGGGCAACGAAGGTGCGGGACTTCCCCGAGCACGAGTGGGGTACGGGCAACATTCCGTACGTCGCTTCTGCCCTCGTTGTTGAGGAGTGGCACAAATCCTTATCTGACGGCAACGGACAGTAGAAGTATGAACGACACCGACGAACTCAACACAGAACTATTTGACTCAGTACGGGAGTATTGCGAAAACGCCGTACTCGTAGCGACTGACGGTTGCCACAAGATTTATCTCGCTATGGACGACATCGAAGCCGACTGGTTCCGTGAGAACTACGAACACATCGTGGAGGGGACTCCCGAGGAGATGCTCGTCACCGTCATCGGTTGGTACGAGAACTCGTGCTTCTTGCGGTTCGTGAACGCCGTCTATCACAACGAGGACGACCCCAACGCTGGTTTCGTCACCCTCATCAGTCAGTTTGCTGACGAGGACGACGAGGACGAGGAGTGAGTCCAAATCCTTACGACACGACTGGAGACAGTAGAGGTATGAACAACACCACCACCACACACAAGGGCGACATCGTTGCCGTCAATGCCTACGGGAACATCGTCTGGTTCCACTACCAGAGTCCCACGGGTGACTCCTCGGACTTCGGGGTGATGACGATGGAGTGCCTCAGCCACGAGCAGGCTCTCATCATCGCTCGCTTCTGGGGAGAGAAGTTGGGGCTAGACCCCCAGTTCTACCCGAGCAAGTAACAGTCGGCGGGGGCGGGTCGGTGTTCCCCGACCCCCGCACCACGGGGCTGCCCTCCCCTCACCTCACCTCCACATCCCGAGGGGAGGGGCAGTTTCCCGTCTGAACACCGTTCGCTTTCCGCCACCGTATTACTTAGACACGAGTAGCGAAGCCCCGTCTCACGGATGAGACGCACGAGCGACTCCGCTTGGTGTTATCCACAGGTTTATCCACAGCCTGTGTGTTTCCTGTGGAAATCCTTACCGACTATCAGGGGACAGAGAGGGTATGAACATCACAACCATTCCCAAAACAGACAAAGACCAGACCGCCCTGCTCGTCGTGAACTGCGAGGACAGCACGGCGGTCAGCAAGGTTATCGTGACCGTGCGAGCGGAGTTCGGCGAAGCCTTCGTCCACGTCGTCTACCGCTCGGGAGCGGAGTGGGGCTACTTCGTCCCCAACAGCGTCGTTCTCGTTGGTCTGGGCGAGCAGTCGGTCGGGCGGTTCGTGGCAACGGTCGTCAAGCCGAACGCCACCTACGCCGTCCACCTCAACAAGGAGCGAGAGGCGGTGGGGGTGTGACCCCCATCGTTCTCCTTCTCCTTGCGGTGGGTACACTTGCGGTGTGCCTCAACAGGGCGTGGGAACGACAACACAGGAGAGAGCGATGAACCACGACGAACTCACCACAGCACTCGCCAGTATGGACATACCAGCGATGAGGCGGGACATCGGAGAGCCACCGAACATCGTTTCGGAGAACCTCGCTTGGCTCGTACGAAACCTTTCCATCAACAACTCAACCCACGAGAAACTGGGCGAGGTAATGGAAGCCCTACAACAACTACGCACCGAATGGTGGAGTAACAAATGACAAATAGCCCCGCTTCGCCGGTCGAGCAGGTGGATGAAGCCATCGCCGACTTGGCTCTCGCAGAACGAGAAGCCGAGACAAACCAACTGCGTGAACTGCTCACGCTCATCGACGGGACTCTCCGAGAGGTGGGTGGCACGAACATCTGCTCGTCGGCTGTGGTTGCCGACCACCTACTGGACATGAGAAACCTTCTGTCGGACGTGCTAGACGGGCGTACCGCCTAAATCCTTACCACCCTTCACAAGACAGAGTAGGTATGAACACCAACACCAACACACTCAGCCCCATTGCCGAAGCCATCGTGGACGGATACTGGACACTCTGCTCCGGTGGCGAAGCCGTCCAAGCCGCGATTGAGGACTTCCTCTCTCGCACCCCCGAGAGCGGAATGCTCCCGTGGTCGCACGACGGCGAGTCCATCGTGACCCCCGAGGATTTCCTGACCGCCATCGTGGAGGTTCTGGAGTTCTTCCGAGTCAAGGGGGAGGTCGTGTGACCCCCTCCGAGTTCGTCGCCTACGCCTCCCGCTCGTGGGACACGGGGTCCCGTTCCGAGCGTTTGGGTCAGCATTGGTTCAACCGTTTGTACGAAGTGCGACCCGACCTCGCCGAGACGGTGGTCGGGACTCCGCTCGACCCGTTCCACAAGGACTATGTGCCAGCCGAGTTCATCGCATACATCTACGAGGAGTGGGGCGAGAGCGAGTAACGGGCAAATCCTTACTGGAGTCCAAGGGACAGAGTAAGTATGGAACTGATTGACTACATTCTTGAGCCAGCCATCCCCTTTGGGCTTATTATCTGGGGGCTTTGGGCGATTTTCCGAGAAGACATCCAAGACGCTTTCCGAAAGGACGACAAGCGATGACCTGCCACTACTGCGGTATCACCCTGACCGACCACATCGTCAAGCACGGCGACCATCTTGCCTGCGAAACCTGCGAGGCGTGTGCCGAACCCGAGAGCGGGACGTGATGCGCATCCCTCGCTGGCTCACCCACAAGACGCACCAACTTCATCACCCCAACGGGTACATCATCTATTCCGAGTCTCGTCGGCTTGGTGGAATCATCACGAACCTGTGTGTGTGGGATGGTAAGGAGTGGCACCAAGCCCCGCTTCACCTGTGGAACAGGCACACGGACATGGATGAGTTGCTTCATTGGACGAAGGCACATCTTCCTGCCGACGCTTTCCGCCACCGTAATACCTAGACGTAAGTGACGGGACTCCGTCCGGTGACGCACGCACGCACGCTTCGTTAGGTTTATCCACAGGAGCCTCTTGGTTGTCCACACCCCTGTGGAAATCCATGTCTTCTCAACGGGGACAGAGTAGGCGTGGAGGAGGTGATGATGAACGGTACGTCGTTCCGCTTGGAGATGGCTCAGCAACTGCTGGCTACTCTCGCTGAGGCTGAGCGCGTGCATGGTCGCACGGCGACCACCGCGCTTCGCGCGACGGTGGCTCGCTTCGTGGCTACCCTGCTCGCCTAGTAGCCCCACAGCGGATTCTGAGTGAGACTCGGAGGCACGGAGCCTTGGCAACAGAAGCGGTAGCCCGCAGGGGGGACGGAGGACGACCCTCGGCGGGCTGGTCGGGTGAAACCCGCCGAACACAACATCAGCAGACACACCGCCCCACACGGGCGGTTTTTTGCGTTTTGACGGGAAAGTCCCGTCTTCTCGCTCGAGCAACCAAATCATCGAGTCGAGTCAGCCATCGACCGCTCGAGCCATCGACCGCTCGAGTCGGGTCGTCCCGGGACTGCCCACTCGACCACTCGAGTCCTCGACCACTCGACCACTCGACCACTCAGCAACTGCGCTCGAGTCCGTCCAGTCCCGTCTTTTTTCGACGAGTCATGTCGACCGCTCGAGTCATCGACCGCTCGACCACTCGAGCCATTCCAAGACTGCCCACTCGACCGCCCGACCGCTCGAGCGCTCGAGTCATCGAGTCATCGAGCCGTCCCGGGACTGCCCACGAGTCGACATGGGGCACTCGAGGCGTCGAGTCACCGCTCGAGATTAGTAACGACACCCCCTCGAGATGAGTAACGAGAGTCCCGTCTTCGTCGACTGCTGTGGTTCACTCGGGTTTCGACGACCTCGAACGCAAATGTCGTGTGTGCTTGACGCATTTACTTCGCTCTCGAGCGGACGGGACTTCCGTCGCACGGGCGACTGATGTGTGAACTTCGTTGAGGTTTGTCCACAGGTTTGTCCACAGGCGAACATCTGTTCTGTGGAAATCCTTACCTTGCCACGGGGGACAGGATAGGCATGAACATCAACCTGCCGACCGCACCGGAGGCACTCATCAAGCAAGCCATCACCACCATCTTGGAGAACAATGGGGCGAACCCTCAGGATTGGGCCGAGAACGCCTACCTGAATGTCGCTCGGTTCTCCGACGACCCCACAGTCAAGGACATCCTGCGACTCGTTGAGGGAACGCTCTTCCAGATGGCACAGGATGCTGTCGGGCAAGAGTGGGACTTTCACCGGAACCTCTGAGCCGGTCGGGTCGGGGGCTTCGGCCTCCGGCCCACGGCTCCGGCCCGTGTGGGTCGGCCTGTTTGGCACGGGCCTGATAGGCCAGCAAACATACCGATGACATACATTTGGCGTACGCAAGTATTCCCAAATCCTTACCGTGCCACGGGAGACAGAGTAGGTATGGAGAACAACGAACACACCTGCCGGTTCTGCGGAACCACCGACGACATCAACGACTGCGGAGAGGACTACGGACTCATCTGCGACGACTGCGGTGCCGACTGGTACGAGGCAATCACCGAGCCAGCCTGAACGACGGGGGTGGGGGCGCAAGCCCCCTCTCTCCGTGTGCCATCATTACGACAGGAGCCCCGTCATGCGCTACAAAGTCTCATACACCCGTTACGCCGACCGCTACTACACCAAAGCCGAGTGCGCCCACTTCTTCGGCGAGGAGCGTCGAGCGCGGGACTTCATCGCCGACCTTCTTGACGGGTTCAGGCGAGGAATGTGGGGTCACGACATTGACTGCGACAGCATTGAGTTGGTTGTCGTTGGTGGCTCCCAGTCGGAGCGACCCGACTGAACTAATCTCAACGGGATGCCCAGTCCCGCCTCCCTCGAAGACCTCGCCGCACAGTTGGTGTCTTTGACGGCTGAACTTCTTGACCTCACTCGTAGGTCGCCACATCTGGGCTACATCGAGCGGGACTCGGTCGTCTCCAGACTTGAGGGGGAATACTTCGTGCTATCACGACTCATCTCCGATGAACTCGGTCGTTGTGACAGGTAGGCGTGGTTCCTTTCCGCCACCGTATTGCTTAGCCGTGTATTCCTAGTCCCGCGTCTGCGGGCGCGGGTGCGAAGTTCGTTGAGGTTTATCCACAGGGCTGGTTCAAGTTATCCACAGGGTTGTGGAAATCCTTACCTACCCCACGGGGACAGAGTAGGCATGGAGGTGAAAGAATGAGCGAGTCCTTCCGGCTCCAGATGGCTCAGCAACTGCTGGCTACTCTGGCGCAGGCTGAGGCTCAGCACGGTAGAACCGGCTCCAGCGCCCTTCGGGCGACGGTGGCACGGTTCATCGCCGAACTGCTGGTCTAAGAGCCTGTAAAGCCGTCTGACTGAGAGTCGGCGCCGATGAGGCGTGGCAACAGAACGGGGAGTGTGACCCCGAAGTGCCCCCACGGGGACGGGGGGCAGAAGCCCCCACAACGCTCGTGCGGTCGGGTGACCGCCTCCACAACACGCCCGACCCCCACACGGGGGCGAGAGCGGGGCTCCTCCATACCCTGCTTTCGCCCCCACTCAACCCCCTCGGGAGAGTCCCGTCCGGTGCTATCACCCCATCAGACGGCAGTTCCGACCCCGATTTTCGGCAGTAGACCGTTCGTCAAATTTGTCATTGTTACATAATCCCTGCTAGATGGCTTGACAACTTGTCCTCGGCGACAAATTCTCCGTACGGGACTCGCGAACACTTGTTCTGTGGAAATCCATACCCGACCTCTGGGGACAGAATCAGTAGGAGGTGATGATGAACCTTTTCACTCGGTACGAAGCCGTACAGGAGGATGACGGACACTGGGTCATGGGCGTTTCGCTCGGCTTGTTCGCTCGCGCCAAACACGCGGTCGTCCGTTCCCTCGTCCGCAAGTAGTCGGACAGGCAACATAGCCCACACGGGCATTAGGAACGCGATTCCTCGCCACCGGAGGGGCTGGATAAGCCTCTCCGGTTCTCTATTTACCCCCACAACCACAGCACCCACGCTCAGCATGGGATAGTCCCGTCTTCCTCGAAGCCCTGCTATCACTGCCATCACCCCTGCTCAATCGGCAAATTTTGGAAATGACCCACAGTTGTGGCGGCTCGAGTCGACCACGGGACGTCCGGCGTCGACACGGGTGGGGGCAGGGGTGACGCTGGCTCTGGCTACTCGGAGAGCGTATTCGCTATAATCCCTGCTCAGAACGCCAAATGCCCGTGCTATCACCCTTGATAGGGGCGACGGCACGGGCGGGCACGTCCCGCACGCTCACTTGCTGTTGCGTGTGGGCAGAACCGTGGCGGGGGGGGTTAGCAGGCAACCGCCTGCTCGAGCCCCTTGATGAGAGTGCCACACTCACGGCACTCGTCGTCGTAGGGATGCTCGTGACACCCGTTCCATCCCCCGTACTCCACGTTGTTCTCGTGGCAGTACCAATAGTGGCAGTAGTCCGAGCAGAACGGGATGATGTCCAGTAGGTCACCGGTCAGTGTGTCGTTGATTTCTAGGTAGTGGCTCATGCCTAGTCTGTCCCCGACGTGCCAGTAAGGATTTGTCCAGCGTGTTGCCTAAATCCTTATCCGAGAGGATGAGACAGAGTAGGTATGGAACACTCACATGACACCGAACCCACCCCCACGCCGAGCAAGGATTGGCAGGACTACGTTGATTGGGATTCCCCCGTCACGGAGGATGCGGTCTGGCAGGCAATCGCCGATGCGAATGACCTCGACTACTCCGAAATCGCCGACGGGGACCTTTTCGATTGGCTCTGACGGGTCACGGGGGGCAGGGGAGACCCTCCCCCCACTCGCCCGTCAATCGGGCATCGGGGGGAACCACTTGACCGAGGACACTTCCCAGCGTCGACCGCGGGGCTCCGTCCCCGAGACATCGGCTCGAAGGCGAAGAACTTCCTCGTAGACCGTGCCGATGACATCCTCTAGGCGGGCTAGGTCGGCATTTAGGCGGTCAAGGCGACTAGCGATTTCATCATGCTCCATCCCTGTCACCGTAGTGCGGGTTAGTCCCGTCTCGGTGCAACTCCTCGTAGACAAATGGGCGCTTTTACTTCCTCAACGGATAACGAAGGCGGTAGATACAGAGGGAGAGACATAGAGGGGGAGAAGAGAACCCCGAGGGACAGAGACATCACCGTGCGGGTCTGGGGGTCGTCCCGGGACTCCCACATCAGCCGACCTCTGGCTCGCAGTTCATGGGGGGAACCACACACCACACACCATTCCTCATACCTTACTCAATACCACTCGGAGTGATGATAAACACCGATTGACCACCCTGAGTGAGTGTGGAATCAAGAGTTGAGTTCGGTAGGACACGCTGGGGCGACGCTGCGGGACTACTGAGAGAGGCGAAACAAAGGCGAAAAGCCCGCGAATTTCCCGGCGTTTTCACTTTCCGTGAGATTTGATGTCATCCGCCCCCCATAAAACACGTTCGTGTAGATTTATCTAAGACGTGTAGTGACCACCGACAGTGGCGAAGCCCCGCTCGTGGTTACTTGCCCCAGAGTTTGTTTTGCCCAGAGATGTGGTCGGCGATTCTGATGAAGAACCATCCGCACGGGATGCTTGTGGCGGTACCCAGTAGCAGGCAGAGGAAGGTGTCTAGGCTCACTTGTCCCCCTCGCATTGGCAGATGTCCTGCGTATCGCACTGGCACCACTCTGCGCTCATCTCGCAGTAGTGGCAGTACCGCTTGTCTGCGAGGTGGTTCGTTGGGATTCGTCCACAGCACTCGGTGAGTGGGCGAAGTATCTGGTCAAGGATGTCGTCGGTGTCCATGCTTATTCTGTCTCGTCTCTCCCTCTAAGGATTTGGACTCACACTGTTTTTTTATTCTTTTTGCCGTTGAGGAGATTTGAGATTTGCCGCGCCCTCGAGTTCGGGGAGAAGTCCCGTGCTTCGAGGCGAGATGCTCCTCGTTCTGAATCTATCTACACCGAAAGTGGGCATAAGGTGTCCAACTGAATCTATCTGCGTGTCGCTTTCCGCCACCGTAAAGTGTTGAGGCTTCGACTCGAGCGGGACTTTGTTGTGCCCTGTAAGGCGTAACAAGATACTTGCATCATACAAGTTACCCACGGGTAAGTTAGCAACGCTTGCGAATTAGCACTAATTGTTATCCACAGGCGGTTGTGGAAATCCATACTGGTTGGGTGGGGACAGAGTAGGCATGAACACCAACTACTACCAAGATGTGGAAGAACCCGTTATGTGCGATGAGTGCGGACACCCGTGCCACGCAGACGACGCAGTGACCGATGGGAGCATCGCCTTGTGTGGTTCGCTCCGAGGAAACGGTTGCGCGGAACGAGCGATTTGGGATGGTGACATCATCAAGGGGTGACCCTACGGGGTGGGGGTTCGCCCCCTGCCCCAAATCCTTACGGGGGTGACGGGGACAGAGGAAGTATGGAGAACATCGCAAGATTCATCTGGACGCACAAGATGGCGGTCGTATTCGCCCTCATCGTATTCGCCCCCACGAGCCGTTGGTTGGGTGGGTTGGTGAACTGGTGGGTCGTCGTCCCCCTCGCAGTTGGCTACCTTGTGGTCAAGGCGGGCGAGCGGGCACGGGACTATCTGTCCGACCCCGACTCAGACCACGACGGTCTCGTGAGCGAAAGGTAGCCACGGGTTGTCATTACTCAATGGAGTCTGTATGGTGTGAGGAATAGCCGAGACTGTGAGAGAACCATTCACCGACGAGCGAGCCGGTTCCGGCGAGAGAACCCAAAGGAGCGAGCGAGCCGACATGGTAAAGAGAACCAACACCGTTGAGTGAGCCGCAGTGCTAGTGAGAACCGTACACCGAGAGCGAGTCGTCAGCGTGAAGAGAACCGTGCCACCCGAACGAGTCCCGAAGAACGAGTGAACCGTTGAGGATGAACGAGCCGAGAAGAGTGAGAGAACCACGTTCACAGAGCGAGCCGCAGGTGGTGAGAGAACCGATGCAGTTGAAGCGAGCCTAGGCTTCAGAGAGAACCGTCAATCATGAGCGAGCCAGGAAGTGCGAGAGAACCGTGAACAAGGAGTGAGTCGTAGCCGATGAGAGAACCACGTAGGGCGAACGAACCGGGGCTTCAGAGAGAACCGTCTTGATAGAGTGAGCCATCAGACCCAAGAGAACCAATGACGTAGTGCGAGTCGCTCGAAATTAGAGAACCAGGACCTTGGAACGAGCCGACCAACTGGAGAGAACCGCTTTAGCAGAGTGAACCGCGGGGCTGTGCTACCCTGACTGTCGCATAAGGGCGACAGCAGGGAGCCTGCCGGTCACCTCCTTTCGGCCGAAGGAGTCGTCCTCCCCTTCCCCCTTGGTCAGTTGTGAGCCGTCGGGCGCACACCTCGGCGACAGATGCGAGTCCATGCGTATCGCGGGGGAGGGGGTGAACCCCTGCTAACGGGACTCCAGTTAATCGACTACAATGGGGTATGGCTAAACCAGCACCTCAGAAAAAGACAGTCAAATCAAGCGCCCCCTCGGTTGTCGTTATTGACGAGTCCGTGAACAGAAAGGGCGTCCACGCCAAGCGTGGGACATCTCAGTTGAAGTCGTCAAAGAATTACAAAAAGCCCTATCGCGGGCAAGGTCGCAGCCGCTAGCAGGTCCCGCTCGTGCTAGTGTGCGGGCATGGAAAACAAGACCGCAGAGGAATTGACCCTTGCCATCAAGTCGCTCCCAGATGAGCAGAGGCAAGCGTTCATTATGCGAGACGCAATGAACATGGAGTACGCCGACATCGCTGTAGCCATTGGAACTTCCGAAGAAGATGCTCAGACGCTAGTAACTCAGGCTCGGGACTCCATTACCGATTTCAGTAAATCCGAGGAATCATCCTCGTAGGCGAGAGTTACACTTGAGGCAGAACTCTGCCCACGGGTAATACCGACGCATGTTGGTCGGATGCTGGCAGTCAAGAATCTCTGACACACGGCTATTTACGACTTCACGGATGAACTGCGACATACTCTTGCCGTCCCGCTGAGATGCACGCTTCCATCTTTCATGGTCGTCATCGGTTGTACGAACAATAATCTGCTTTGTTGTCGGGCCATCTTCGCCGACAACTGCGGACACTGACATGTCTATCGTTTCCGCAAGTTTATTTACGGCGGCTTTTAGGTTGTCTTGCTCGGTTGGCGTTGCGGTCGGGACTGTTTCGGCGAACTGGTTGGCATTGGGGGTTCCTGGTGGGAATCGCACATCACTCATTGTCATCTACCTCCTCTCCTGATACTAACTCAGCAAGTATTGGCTGGTGGGAGGGTTGCTCTATTTCTTGCCCGAGGATACTTGCAACCACATCAGCGGGCATGACCCCAGTTCGTCCCATGATTTCCAATAGGGCCCGCGCCTCAACCTCTGGGTCAAAGGCATCGATGGCCAATGTCTCCGTAGCCCCGGCGAGAGATGCCTTGATTTCCTGCTTCGAGTTGACATCCATCTGAATGTTGACATTGTTTTGCTCAAGCCCCAACAACTTTGAGCGGGCAGTCATGATGGACAAGACTTGCTGAATTGCCTTGAGGTCTGGCTCAACGGTGACTTCACTGCCGTCATCCAGAGTTACCTTCCTGTGCTGGGTAAGGGGCCAGATAGCCGACTGGAGGCTGTCTAGGCGTTCAAGTTCCATGCGAAGAACCTCAGGAAACGCCAAAAACGCCTCACGGTTCAACTTGTCCAACTGTCGCTGGATTGCCTTGTTGACGACAGCGGTTGTTACGCCGAATCGTTTTGCGATGTCGGTAATAGGCACACCGGCTTGGCGCTGCTTGAATATGCGGAGGTCCCGTTCTGCGAGAAACTCCTTTGTCATCACTTGGGGGTTACGGTCCGCCATCTCCTACCTTCTTGTACTCAATGGTCTCAAAGGGCCACTTGCCAGACTTTCCACGCTTCATCTTGACGGGCCAGTAACGCTCGTCTCGTTCTCCACGGAAATGCTTGACGTCATACACATATTCTCCCACAGCAGTCGGGTCTGGCTGTAAAGCAAGACCAAATTCGGGCCAGCGTGACCACACGGCTGAACCGAAGGGTCGCAGATTACGGGACGTCTGTGACTCGCCAAGAGGGGCGTGGTGCTCCAACCACAGGGCGCAGTCGAAGTACACACGCAAGGTGTCCAGATACTTGACGACCTCAATGGCAACCGCTTCCGACGTCTTGTTGCCGGGGTCTAGGAACGCCTTGTACAGGGGCCCCAAGATGAGCATGTCGGGCTTTATCTGTTCCATGTAGGACTCCAACAACAACTTGTCGGCGGTATCGAGCAGGTTGAGTCCGTCTGGCTTGATGACAAGATGCGCACGGGGCTCCAAGCAATAGCCCAAACTCTTGGATGCCCCCATGATGGTTCTTGTTGACCGACGAATGATTCGTTCGGGGTTTTCTAGGTCAATCGTCAGGGTCGTGATGGGTGGCATTCGCTGAAAGGAGAATGGCTGAACTCCACAAGCCGTAGTGATAGCCACCTGCCGAGCAAGCATGGTCTTACCAACGCCCTCTGCCGCAACAACAATGACTCGCTCACGACGTTCCAGTAGTCCCGGGATTAGCCAGTCGTAGTTGTCGACATCCGTTTCGTTGACGAACTTGTCCCAGTTGACCAGCCGTCCTTGGTTGAGTGGCATCTGCGTCGTTGCCGAACTGATGATGGACGATGCCTTCATCAGGAGTGTCGCCGTAGAGAGGTCTGGGCGGTCTAGGAGGTCACGAAGTCGCTCGAGTGTCTCGTCGCTGTTGACGCGAGGTACGCCACGAGTCTCCTCCTCGTAGTCATCGCTCTCATCGTCTGGATGTTCCTCAGCCTCCATCGGGGCTTGGTCATCTTCTGACGGGATAAATCTGACGAGTTCATCCGTGTGCCCGCCATCGTTGATGAAGTCGGTAATGTCTTTACATCTTGGTGGACTGTATGCCTGAACATCACAGCCAGCCTTTTGGAGTTCGCTCAGCACCTGTGCCGCGTGCTTACGTCCCGGTTCGTCATTGTCAGCAATTACCAAGACGATTCCGCCAGCAAGCGCTTCGGTATGTATGTCGCTCCATGAACCAGCACCATTGGGCATGGTTGTCGCAACGACCCCCATTGAGTTCAGGGTGTCGGCATCCTTTTCGCCCTCAACGACCCAAATCTCTTCGCCATTGGCTTTTGCTTTGAGGACATTCGGTAGGTTGTACAGGATTCGGGGGATGCTTCCCAGTGTGCTAATCCAACCGCCCTGTCCATCGGGTCGGCGCTGACGGAAGGTTTTGCGCCCATCCTCGTCTACGAATCGGCGCTTCTGGAAGGCAAGAGTCCCGTCTGCGTCGAAGTAGTTGTACTCGGCGACGAAACGAAGTTTCTTCTTTTCCTTTCCACCACCGTTGTACGTTGAGGACTTCGTTGTTGGGTATGTATCGATTGCGTGCGCCATCTCTGACGGAGGCATGAGGTCGGCCATGGAGATGCCTAATGAATCACAAATTTGCGAAGCATTACACCCTCCACCTCTGTGGCAATACACAAGAATCTGCCCTGTGGGTTTCTCGTGAACCGAAAGCGACGGAATTTTGTCATCGTTGCGACAAGGACACCTAGCGTCCCATCCGTTGCCCGTCTTTACAACTCCATCTAGGCGAGCAAGTAAGTCAGATGTGTGCTCAAACACGGGACGGATACCCCAGGACGTCGGCGAGCGTTGGACGAAGTATCCTCAGGCCAAGCCTGCGTCGCATCTTGTCTCTGTGGTTTTCGGGGATACCGCCCCAGATGCCCACCGGCTCCCATTCCAGGGAGTAGGCAAGACACTCCTCACGGATGGAGCAGGAGTTGCAAATCTGAATCGCTTTGACGGCACCATCGCGAGCCTCTTTGCGATTCTTGGCAGAGTCACGATTGCTAGCACAGGGAAACCACCATTCGGTTGGTTGTCCTTTGCAAGCCCCATTGATTGGGGGATTACTCATCCCATTTCCCCTTTCCCCAGAAGTCTGCTGATGTCCCCAGCGGACAAGAACACGTACGCCGCTTTTATTTCTAGCACACCACGATTCTCGGAAGCGACAATTTCAATGGCTTCTAGCGGGACTTTCATTTTCGATGCGAGCGAGGCACGCACTCGACTGAGTTGAATCTCTGATGATGCCGTGTTGTCATCTTCGTAAGATGCAATGACTGATGGAAGTGGCGGGTTGAGTTCACGCAACTCTTCTTCTCTCTCGCCAGCCTTGACGCACCACAGGCACGCAAGTCGTGTTGCTCGTGAAGCACGGGGCTTGTACTCGCTGTGTCCACATTCGAGAACGTGTTGATACCTGACGTTTCCCCAAGCACCGACGCGAAGAATCTCTTTTACTTCTCGCTTCGGTGCTTGTCGTCTTTCGTCCATGAGCCGACAATACTTCGCAGGCGCAAGAGAGTGGTGGATGCAACAAAAAACCCACCCCCGAAGGAGTGGGTCTTTGCGGAGAATTTGTTCCCGTTGTTGTTTGGTTCCCCTAATGTCGCGATATGTGGCGACACTTTTTGCGCCGAGCGTCCTCCCTGTGAGCGCTTATCGGCAATTCGTGTTCAGGAAATCTTCTCTCGCACCAAAGCGGCGAACGAGATGCCCCGTCCGTTGGCCTCATCCTGCAACTTCTCAATCAATGACTGAGGAAAAGTGAGGGTGACTCGGCGTGAGTTTTCCTGCGGATTGATGCGGGGGCGACCCCGACCTTGCTTGGTTTCCATCAGAAGGGCTCCTCTTCGTCGGTGATGTTCGGCACGGACTGACGCGATTGCGCCTGACGGGGCGACACAGCCTTCTTGGCCGGGGCTCCCCCTTCGGAGTTACCACGACGCTTGCGCTCGAAGGACTCGATTGAGCGGGTTAGTACACCAACATTGTCGGCGGTGATTTCCACAACAGACCGCTTCTGTCCGGTTTCCTTATCGTCCCACGAACGCTGTTCCAAGCGTCCGCTGACAATAACGCCAACACCTTTTTCCAGTACGCTGGCGGAGTCCTCTGCGAGGTAGCGCCACGCGGTCACGTTGATGAAGGAAACCTTCTCCTGCTTTTCGCCCTTGGCATCGGTGTAGTAGTGGTTGACCGCTACTCCGAAGTTGAGGCGAGCAGTTCCTTCGCCCGTGAATGTGAGTTTCGGGTCGTCGGTGACATTCCCGATAATTGTTGTTGCTGACTGGCTCATAACTCTCCTTGTCTTTTGGGGCACGCCCCAATCCGGTGAGGTGAACGTAGCACAGGTCACGGAGGGGTCGTCAACCATTCCGGCATCTTTTTTTCGTCCTTGCCAAGAGCGACCACATGCACTAATGTCTCCAATGAAACGAAAGGAAATTGCGATGGCACACGAAATGGAATTGCTAAAAATCCTCCGCCACATCTCGTCGGTCTACCAAGACATCAACGACTCTGGTGACCTCACGCCGAAAGAGATTGAAGAGAATGCAGAAATCGGCGACGATGTTGCCGACCTTCTTCTACAGTCTCTGTCTCTCGAGGTGGTTGAGGCAGATGGCGACTCCATCACGGTGCGCATCAAGCCTCTCGAGGACACCTGGCAATTTGTCTCCGCCTTTTACTCAGCACGAATTGTTTCGGATACTGAAATCTAAACTATTTCATTCGTCATTACAACATCCGTAATGAAATGGTAACATTGGGGGAGCGGGGTCGCTAGGCTTCCCCTCGGAGACATCGTCTCCATGCCGTATCCCTCGACACTGGAGAACCGATGAAACAACTCCTGCGCAAGGCTCTTCCCTTATTCCCGTTTGCTTTTACGCTGACCCTGATGGTCGGAATAGCCCACGGGGCTCCAGCGGAAGAGGTGAAACAGCAGGAGATTCCGGTGGTCAGTGTGCCGAAGACGGTGCCCGCTTCCACGACGAGCACGACGAGCACGACCACCACCACCCTCCCCGATGTTTCGGGGGTGGACTTTGTTGCTTTGGCTAGGGGTGCCTATGGGAAGTGTGGAGAATGGCACGATTTGGCCATTTCGGTTGGCTGGCCCGAGGAGGAGTGGAATTTCCTGCGGGAGGTCATCTGGCGCGAGTCCCGTTGCCAGCCGGATTCATGGAATGGAGCCGATGCAGGCCTCATGCAAGTCAATCAAGTCCATACAGAATGGCTGGGGACGATGGGGATGTCCCACCCCGAGGACATGTTCGACCCCGAGAAGAATCTCCTATTCGGTTTCCGTCTTTGGGAAACCTCAGGATGGCGCCCGTGGAGGTTCAGCGGGCCGATACCGGAATAACACAAAAGACTGGGGATAATTATGAACAAGATTGGACGAGGCTTCGTGGTTGGTATTGCCCTACTGGTGCTTACGGTCGGGACATCTCTCTGTGGAGTGGAGAAATCCAAAGCCACCTCAACCCAAACGACCACTGCCCTCATTGACCTTTCGGGGGTTGACTGGACAGGGCTGGCACGGCTCATGTACGGCAAGTGCGGTGAGTGGCATGACCTTGCAATTGCCGTAGGTTGGACCGAAGCCCAATGGCCCAAGTTGAGTTACGTCATTCATCGGGAAAGCCGGTGCAACATCGGCTCATTCAATAAGAGCGACCCCAATGGCGGAAGTCGCGGGCTGATGCAAATCAACGGCTATTGGTGCCGAAAAAATAAATACAACCCGAGTGGATGGCTTCAGGCCAAGGGAATCCTCAATAATTGTGAGGATTTATTCAACCCTGAGGTCAACTTACGTGCAGGGCTCGCCATGTGGAACTACAGCCAAGAGCGCAATAAGTGCGGCTGGCGCCCATGGGCCACCAGATGCTAGGGTCCCGCTAATGGAACACGACTTCTCGGTCACTGTCGGCGAGGTACGCCTCACCAACCTCACCCGCATCATTGACGTTGTTCTCGACCAATATGAAGAACGCATCGGACTAGACCTCAACGAACTTGATGTCGATGCTCGCCGTGATGCTGTTCGCTTCCTGTACGGGATTGGTTTCTTTGATATGCGGAACTCGGTCGAGACCTTCTGCTCCCGTGCCAATGTTACGAAGGTAACCGTGTACGCCCACCTGAAGCGTGCCATTTACTCAGACTGACTAGATAAATCAAATAGGTCACCCCTGATGTCGGTTTAGCAGGGTAAGATTTGCAGGTTATTTCTTTCGTCTTACTTTGATTCGGGGAGGCGCTATGTGCTTACTTTTCTACTTGGCTGGCGTTGCAACTGGCTACGTCGCTTGGCGAATGACTTCAGCCCCTAGATTGTGGGATATGGAAGAAGAGCGGAACTTCTGGCGCACCCAGTGGAACCTCGTCAAGAACGAGAATGACCTGCTAATGGGCCCAAATCGGGAAGATTGAGTAATTTGCTTGCGCCCCACAGGGGGGTTCATTAGTATGAGCCTATGCAAGAAACTCTCCGCCACCCCAATACCCTAAGCACCTCATGGATGTCTATGGCCATCTGCCGAGGTCGCACTGACATCTTTTTTGCCCCCTTGGCTGAGCGCCCACAGACACGAGTCCGCCGTGAAACCCTCGCCAAATCAATGTGCCGGGTTTGCCCTGTCTCCAATGAATGTCGTGAATACGGCAGGAACAACAGGGAATATGGAGTTTGGGGCGGCGAAGCAGAACTTGAGCGCCACGATGCCGGGTTCGAACTCTCATCCCCGGTCGGACTCCAAACACGCAACCGGAAAGAATCAGAAAAATCTGTCTGAGAGGTTGTCCTACCCCCAAGGGGGCGCTATTCTTCCATCAAGAGATTTATCCAGAAGGAGAACTGTAATGTCACATGGATTAGACAGCACCAAGGACGGGAAGATTCGGATGGCCTACGCCGACCACGAAGTCCCGTGGCACAGGCTCGGAACCCCGATGAAAGGCCTGCGTACGGCAGAGGAGATGCTCCGTGCTGCTGAAGCCGACTTCACTGTCGTTCTTACCCGAGTTGTTGCCCTAGACGAATACGGCAAGGTCATTATGACCGAGGATGTCAATGGTGTTGAGATTCCGTTGGAGATTGAGGACAGCCGTGCGACCGTTCGGGTCAATAACGATGGCACATTTGATGCCCTCTCCACGGTCGGGACTCGCTATGTGGTTCAGCAGAACTCTGATTGCCTTGGTCGTGCGTTGGACATTGTGGGCGCAAGTTCTGGTGATGCCGTTGTGGACACCTGTGGCGTACTAAACGGTGGTCGTGAGTTCTTCGCCTCCATTGACCTCGGACAACTCATCATTGACCCTCGTGGAGTGAATGACAAGATTGAGCGTTACTTGCTCGTTCGCAACGGACACGACGGCAAGACCCCCATCACCTATGCCAATACCTCCATTCGTGCAGTATGCAAGAACACCGTAAACGCTGGCATGAAGTCAGCCCTGCGAGTCTTTACTGCCCGTCACACCCGCAATCAGGACAATGCCATCGAACACGCACAGGAGGTACTGAACTTCTCAACTGCGTGGGCTGATGAGTTCCGCATTACTGCGGAGCGAATGCTGTCAATCCCTGTTCCCGAAAGTTCGGCCCGCTTTGACACCATCATCAATGCCGTATTCCCCAAGCGGAAGGATGAGACAGAGCGCCAACAGAAGAACCGAGAGGACATCGTCGCTTTGGTAAGAGGTTTGTACCCTTCGGAAAAGAATGGGGGCGGATACGGCTTCAACGGGTGGGCTGCCTACAACACAATCGCGGAATACCTTGACCACTACCGAGATGCCAAGGCTTCGGAGCGTGCTCAGTCGTCAATGGACCCCAACTCTTGGGTGACCAAGAAGAAGCAGGATGCACAAGTAGCGGTCCTTTCCCTTATCTGACGTAAAGTCGTGAGAGAATGGGTGCATGCACACGGCGTGCCCCCACAAAAGGACGTGCTATGGAACCTGATGATTTTGACGCAGAGATGTCCCGTAGCGAACTGATTGAGTTCCTCGGAGACTTCATGTCCCAGAATGCCAATCCAGATGTCATGTACCGTGACCATCTTTGCTCCCTCGTGGTGGCAAAGATTTTTACGGAGTTCGGACACGAGGGTCTGTGCGCCCTGATGATGGAGATTGACCGTAAAGCCAATTGGATTTCGGACATCATCTTTGAGCAAGCAGACTTCGATAATGCAATGTTCGCTATTCACGGGACTTACGATTCCCACATTGTCGACAAGGCACGCAACTCTGAGTCAATCATTGAGTTGAACAAGAAGATTTGGCGACTCAGAAAAAAGTACGCCCGGTCAATCGTCGCTGAAATAATTGAGGAAGAAGAGGATGACGAAACCCCAGAGGCCAGTGCATGAGTTCTCGCTGGTTGGAGAAAAATTCTTGGGTTCACAAGGTTCCTGATATTTCTCCCGAGGAGCGCTGGAAGAACATCAACGCCCATAAGTGGGTTGAGGTTGACCTCGCACAGAAGTTTGGGTGCGAGTCAATGGTCGGGACTGCCAACTACTGCTCCGAGTGTGGCATCCCATACATATCAAATCTTTCGGCATGGCCATGCGAAATCATGCAGACTGGATGGCGACCCGAGAAGGAAACGCTTCTTCAGGCACGAAACCGAGAGCGTAATCGTCGCCTACAATAAGCGGAGCCCCCGCCTCCTGGGGGTGAGGTACGGGGGCTCAACGCCTTCGGAATGCACACTACTTATTGTCTTGTAGTTCCAGCAACAGCAAAACGCTACAATTCACAAACTTTATTGCAACCCGTAGTCGCTCCCTTGCGTAATGCTCTATTCATTGCCGTAGTCTTGCGGCATGACCAACAGAGACACCTACGACATTGAGGAATACAGTAGAGAGCAGGGGAAGTCGGGCACAAACATCCAAATCTCTACGGTCGTACGTGCCCTTATGGAGTCGGAGCCGTGCCTTTTCTTCAACAAAGAAGAGAACCTCATGGCCAATCGTCTTGCCGAAACCCGTGGTGTCGGTGGGCAGGTGGATGTCAATGACCAAGAAGGCAACCGCTATCCGTTTCGCGGGGCACACCCTTTCTAAAGGCTAAGGCAATCCAATAACCTCAAGGGTTTACGGTGGCGGAAAGCACTCAGTCCAGATTGATTAATCTGAGTACGAGGTTCGCAACGGAATCATTGTCGTCAAAGACGATTTCTCCTTCTGTCGCCTTGCCAACAACAGCACGCTTCCGTTCAACTAGAGAATAAATTTCTTCGTCAATCGTCCCTGAGGCAAGCATGTAGGTGGAAGTTACTGAACCCTTCTGCCCAATGCGGTGACAACGACTGTAGGTCTGGTCAACATCGGCTGGAGTCCATGGCAACTCCACGAATAGGACATCCTGGGCGGCCGTCAACGTATGTCCCGTCTTCGCGGCCTGAATGGACAACACAATGACTGGAGCCGCCCCTACGGGGAGAGTCTGGAATTTATGCTTGGCTTCCTCTACTGCCTCTACATCCATGCCGCCCTGAATCTTTAGCCCGCCATACCTGCTCGCAAGCATGTCCACGATGTCTCTGTGATGAGCCGCGATAACAACCTTCTTGCCATCGGCAATACGCGCATCCACCCACTCCTCAACGATGGGCATCTTGGCGCGTGCAGCAATCTTGCGTAATACGCTCATACGAACAAGATGCTCATTGGCTTCCGCCTTAAGGCGAGCCATTACCCCAGCCGCACCGACAGGCAAGCCAAGTTCTTCGGCAATTTGCTTTGCCCTCTCAACAAGGTAGGCAACGATGTCTGATTCAGCCTTTTTGTACTCCTTCATTACTGCCGGAGCCCCGTCGACGACGACCTCATCGTGGATAACTGGCGGTAATTCAGACATCACTTGGTCTTTCGTACGACGAATGTAGCAAGTAGCACGCAACTTATCGTTGAGTTCCTCAAGGTTTGAGTGACCCTCAAGATGCCATTGCCCCCACTTATCTTGGAAGGCATTGCAGTAGCGACGATAAAAGCCCCACAACCCACCGAACTTGTCCAACTGACCCATGATGTCCAACTGCGGTGCATACTCCGCGGGTCGGTTGGTAACGGGTGTTCCCGTCAGGCAGAGCACAACGGCGTCCTTATTGGACTTGGTCATCTTCTTGGCTGACTTGGTTCGCTGGGCATCACGGGACTTGCAATAGTGCGACTCGTCAAAAACGTAGGCGTTGTGATTGCAGAGTTGCTTCTCCCATGCCGTGATGTTGGAGTAGCCAACGACAAGCACGTCGTATGTGCCAAACATCGGAATCTCTTTACGGTTGGTAACCGTCTCAACGATGAGGTCGGGGAAGAACTTGTTGTATTCCTTCTTCCAGTTCAGGACAAGGCTTGGTGGGCATACGACGACAGCCGGATAAACGGGACTTGTGTCGTCGTCGCCATACTGTGAGTGGATGTACTCAAGTGTCGCCATTGCCTGAATGGTCTTACCCAACCCCATTTCGTCTGCGATAAACGAGCGACGAGTATGAGATGCGTAAGAAACCCCAGCCCGTTGGTAGGGGAGCAACTCCCCGTGGAGGCGAGGTATGGAGATGTCGGCATCAACAGAGCGACTTGCCTCACGAATCTCAGTCAATGACGCAGAGATACGGTCAGCCTCGGCACGAACATGGTCGGGTATTGGCTGTCTGAATGTGGTTGCCCACTTGATGACGCTCTCAATCGACGTCAGCGGGGCTTTCCATGCCTTCGTCTTGGCATCCCAAGTAACGCTGGGTATCTGTTTGACGGAGCGAACCATAACTGGGTCATACCTAAATGACATCATGAGGTACTTGCCCTCAATAGAAACGCCGTCACCAGGGTTGACGTGTGTGGGCAGGTCAAAGGCAAGGACTTCGTTGGAGATGTCAAAGTTCCATTTCAGCGCAAGGTCACGAACCTGCTTCAGGCTGGAAACCGGCAGACGCCATACCCTGCTGACTTTGTCCCACTTAGCCCCGGGCAACGCCTTGACCTGACTGACTTGGTCTGGGTCGTAGGGGAAATCAAAAATCAATACATCATCAGCCAAGTAGAGGATGGATTGCTGAGGCGTGCCTGACGGCTGGGGTGATGAGTTCTTCATGTATCAGCCTATTGAGCCTTTGTTTGCCCCAGCCATTTGGCTCAGTCCATACCGCCGTGTGTACCCCATGCTCCAAGAGTAGTGCTTGGCATCTAGGGCAAGGGCGGGCAGCCCCGATTTTGCCACTCCTTGTGAGGCGAGCGACGTAAATGGTTGAACCCTCGGGGTCGCTGACTCGGCGCAGAGCAACTTCTTCTGCGTGATACGAGACATGACCGTATTCGACCTGTGCTGGGTCATTGCGATACCTATTGACGCCAGAGGCAAGCACATTCCCGCTTCGGACGAGAACCGCACCAACACGCCATTGCTTGTGGGTTGCCCCATCGCAGATGTCAACGGCTGACGTAAGCCAACGCAACTCTGCTCGTGACAATTCCATAAAGCAGAGAGTAGGGCGGGACTTATGGCAACGTCAAGCATTCGCTCCCTCAATGGCGAGCAAGGCAGAGATTGCGGTAATCGCTTCCTTGCTCATTGCGTACGACAGTCTCCAGTCGGGGGCATCTCGGTAGGAGGTCGTATCTAATGGCCAGTAAAGCAGTACACCTTTTTCCAGAGGAATCGTCAATTCCTTGTTGTTGGTGAAGTCTCGGAAAGCACCCTGAGACTTGTGAATCCTCACAGCATTGCCCGTGATGATGTCATGCTCTGGGCGGTCAAACTGATAGTTGGTTAGGTCTACCAGGGTGTCGTTGGAGGTGACGACAATAAGGTGCCCACCAAATCCTCGCTCGCCAATTTGTCCGTCGTTAGCCCCGACACAGTATTCGCCATCAAGAAAGGTCATACCGTCATCGTCTTGAGCAAGGTTGTTGATGCGTTCGTAGCGTTGCAGGTTCATGGCATTGGACTTGACCGCAACAAGGCGATGGGGAATCTTGAAGTGAGTCAAAACGTCCGTAGCAACACGGGCGGTGAGGATGCAGGCGGCATAGTCGTACCTCTCCTTGTGTCCGTCCCACCACGCGGCGAGTCCCGCAAGAACCGTCTTCTCACGACGGGCGTTCTCAGCCCGCATCTTCTTGGCTTTTTTGCCGTTCACTTCTTGTTCTTCTGAATGAGGCGAGTGACTCCATAGACGATGCCAAACCAAATGGCCCCGTTTATGACTCCATCAATCAGGAGTCCACCATTGGCGAGAGGGGCAATAAAACCGATGCCAGCACCGATACAGCCTGCCTTCTTGGCGAATTGCTTTTGCCCCATCTCCCCTTTGGGTGGGTTGGATGGGAAGTTGGGGGGCGGGAAGTTGCTCATACATCTCCTGTCGGTAGTTGTTCGGTAAGGATTTCGTTATCGGTCTCACTCTGGCGTGGGAGATAGGCATCAAAGTTGATACCAAGCAAGTCAGAGTAAGAGCGAAGTAGGTTAATGTGCTTGGGGTCAGCGTCAATCACGTTGTCGGGAACGTCAACCCACGCCGAGCCATCCCAGACACACATTCGTCGGACACGCTTTGTGAATCTCCAGTTCTCAAAGTACATGTACCGTCCCGGTTCTCTTAGTTGGAAAACAATCTTGCGGACGAATGGGTGCCATCCAAAGTGAAAGGCAACTTCCTTACGAGAAAAGGTCATCAGACTCCCCACTTTTCCCCGTTGACGTCTTTGGTCATCTTTATGACGGTGGTCATGCTGAGACCACACTCACGAGCGATAACCTCTAGCGACTTGCGGTCGGATGCGTTCAGCATCTCACGAGCCTTTCGTCGCTCCTCCCACTTGGGGTTGCCCGGAGGGAGCCGTCGTAGCCCCGCTTCTTTGCGAATCTTGTCAATGGTGCTGACAGAGCATCCATACAAGGAGGCAATCTGCTTGCACGTCATACGAGGAGAACCCGACTTGAGAAGTGACTCAACTTGTAGGCGCTCTTCGGGACTGAGGGCACGGCGACGCCGAACACCCAACTCATTCATCCGCTTCTTCACCCAAGCAATAGGAATGTCGTGAATCTTGGCAATCATGGTGACGCTGTAATTGCCCGCCTTGATGTCGGCATCAACTGCGGTGTAGTCGTAAGTTAGGCGAGGGCTTGGGCGACGATTATTGATGGGTGAGCGTGGGATGCCAAGGAAGTCCCGTTGCCGAGCGACGTGGGCAAACGAGATTCTTGACTGACGAGAAACCTCCAAGTCAGTCATGGAGGGATTGTTGGTCAGCAACTCACGAGCCTTAAGCGTGGCATCAGAAGGTTGCTGCTTCCCCCTGCGTACTGATGGGATGCCCAACATCCTGCGGTACTTGGCGACCGTAGCCCCGCTGACACCGAAGTGTTCGGCGATGCTGGTGTCGGTGTGGGTCGGATTCTCTCGCAGGTGTTTGATAATGTCAAACATCCGCATACGGGTCAGGGTCATCGGCTTCAAGCCAAGACCATCCCTGATGTGGGCAACAACAACCCATTGGACTCCGTGGAGTTTCGCAATCTCGGAATCATGGCGATACTCGTCCCGCTGGATGTCCTCCCTGATTGCCGAAATTGTCTCGTCTGACATCTGCTTGATGAGACGCTTAGCCAACGGCTTATTCACGTTTTTCCTCTTTCTCCCCCATCGGGGTGGCTCAATCTCACCCGACTCTACCTTGCTCATTGAGTAATGACAACCCGTGGCTACCTTTCGCTCACGAGACCGTCGTGGTCTGAGTCGGGGTCGGACAGATAGTCCCGTGCCCGCTCGCCCGCCTTGACCACAAGGTA
>Ga0222712_10000411_pt1 | contig 57330 bp, 45 predicted proteins | sample C33_657DmetaG_FD_165043 | JGI IMG/M metagenome (GOLD analysis project Ga0222712, IMG submission 165043) | Estuarine water microbial communities from San Francisco Bay, California, United States - C33_657D | ecosystem: Environmental > Aquatic > Marine > Unclassified | place: USA: California... | reverse complement strand
AGTCTTGTGATCTTTCCCCGCACTCTATCACGAACCCGCACAAATGTCAAGACCCCCCGAGTATCCCCAAACCCCCACAGAGTCGCGCAAAAGTATCATCACGCTTCATAAATACTTGACAGAAAACGCCCAGCATCTTACAATACTTACAGTAACAAACGGAGCGAAACTATGTCAGTTGCTTATCAGTCAGCACAGAGGCAGCGTTATAGAATCACTCTGGAACTTGATGTTTTCAGTGACTTCGACCCGCATCAGATTGACTGGGAAAAGTTATTCGAACTGGAACCCGCAGAAAAGTGTGAATCATACGTGGAGGATTTGAGTAACCCAGAGCGTTGGTGAGTTACTCATACTTGGATCCTCTAAAGTGTTGCAGTAGTGTAAGGGACACCCCCACACAGTTTCCAACACTTTATGCGTTACATTCCTTCTTCCCGTTATACTCTGGATGAGATCGCAGAGCAATGTCGTGCTGCCATCAATCGTCCCGCTGTGTGTCACAAACCAGTGGTGACGGATGTTTATAGTGAGGTGCGAAAGTTCTATCGCTATAATGACACCGCAAAGTTCTGGAGTTATGATGCACCACTGGTCGCACAGTAAGCATTAACAATGGGGAATGAGATGCGCCCTCATAAAGACACTCACACAACACACAGTTTCTAACAACAAACAACACAAAATGTCCAAGTCGATTGCACTTTCTCTGCTGGCTCAAGGTAATACTGGCAGCGAGATTCTGTCCATTCTCGATGCACTCGTTGCTGATAATGTTTCGGAGCAACGTGATAATGAACCCACTCTGAATGAGGTGCAGTTCTAATACCTAACTGTGCGCTCCCTGGTTGACACTGGGGAGCGTTTATGTTATACTCGTGATTATAGTCGTTTGGCAGTGTTTTGCGGGCGGTTGTTGATGGCGCGGGGCGGCGTTGTCGTTATAAAAAACCCAAACTACCCTAACCTACAGAGGTGACAAAACGCGAGAGAAATATCACACTCATAAAAATTTTCCGGAGGTATGAGAGAAGAATATATACCTTGGGATCAAAAAAAATTCCGCCCACAAAGTTTTTATGGAAAAGGTTTATCATATCTACGCAAAAGATAAATGCTTGATGCATTCAATTAAGGAAGAAGATTTTCGTGCCACATGGAATACATTTCATCATCTTGTTGGATTGATGAAAACGGATTATGAATTAGATGATTTGTCATATGAAGAAGTGATTGTAAGAAAAGACATACAGCAAAATTCTTCGTATTGACAAATTCTAAATAGAACGATAAAATTGATTTTGAAGGTAATTCAATCTTATGGCTAAAGGATTTACAGTAAAGACAGTAGCACCAAAGACTCAAGAACCGACTTGGGATATTGATGCGATTAAAGAACGAATGAGAGGAAAAGGAATTGTATTCTGTCTTCCTGGTAGAGGTTGTTCATATATCTTTCTGAAGAACTTTGTACAACTTTGTTTTGATATGGTTCAGAATGGAATGAGTATTCAGATTTCTCAAGACTACTCATCAATGGTAAACTTTGCACGTTGTAAGGTTCTTGGTGCAAATGTTTTGAGAGGACCGAAACAAATTCCTTGGGATGGTAAACTGGAATATGATTATCAACTTTGGATTGATAATGACATTGTTTTTGATACAACCAAGTTCTGGCAACTCTGTGATTTAGCTCTTTCTGCTGATGGAGAAGAGAAGGAAATTGCTGCAGGTTGGTATGCAACGGAAGATGGTCACACAACTTCTGTCGCACACTGGTTAGAAGAAGATGATTTCCGTAAGAATGGTGGAGTGATGAATCACGAAACTGTCGAAACAATGTCAAAACGGAAGAAACCTTTCACGGTAGACTATACAGGTTTTGGTTGGGTGCTGATTAAAAAGGGTGTCTTTGAGAATCTTGAATATCCTTGGTTTGCACCGAAAATGCAAGTCTTTGAGTCTGGCAGTGTTCAGGACATGTGTGGTGAGGATGTCTCATTCTGTCTTGATGCAAAGGATGCAGGCTTTGAAATCTGGTGTGATCCTCGTATTCGTGTGGGTCATGAAAAAACTCGTATTATTTGATGGAGGGATTTTAGATGGCTAAAGGTGGAAGCAATAAGGTTATTTTTGAACCTGGAGCACCAAAGAAGACTCGCCAAGGTCGCTCGCCTAGAACACTTCTTTCAGCAACCTCTCGCAATGGAAAGAAGAAAAGGTACAGAGGACAAGGTAGGTGATTCAATTAAATCCTCAAATCCCAGTCATTACTCCTAAAGGTAATGGCTGGGCTTTTTTTGTGATTGATCGTTCTCAAGAACATGATTTAGAATGGGTGGTTTTTCTAGATAGTACAGGAGAGTGTTGGACTTTTAAAAACTCTGATATTCGAATTCAAAAAAATTATACTCTTCATCGAAATCATGTATCAGGAATTCATACATGTATTACTCAGACTCAACAGACGAGTGGAAATCAATTCATTTAGAAGATCTTTGGGTCTATCATAAGTTAATCTTAAATCATCGTCTGGGGCACCTGTGTGGTCCTACAGGGTGCTCTGTTCCATATTCGGGAAACTATATCGTCCGTCCTTGTATTAATTTGTTGGGGATGGGGCGATTTTCTCGTATTGAATGGATTGATGCATCAACGGATCATTTACATCCAGCTGAATTTTGGTGTGAAATTTTTGAAGGAAGACATCTTAGCGTAGACTTTCATCATCAAAAATCAGAACTGGTGGTTTTAGGAGAAAGAGACAATCATGACCCATTGTATAAATGGAAGAAATGGACTAAAATTGAAGAAGATATAGATTTTCCCGAAATTTTACATAAATTAAAAGGTAATTATGAGTGGATTAATTGCGAATTTATTGGTAATCACCTTATAGAGGTTCATTTCAGAAGAAATCCAGACTTTCGTTTTCAAAATTCCGTAGCAATTCCAGTTTGGAACGATCAAAATATAGAAAAAGTTCAAAATTTAACTTTCGTTGAGGACCAAGACTATCTAAGAAAAGGATTTTACATTGACATTCGGGATAGCAACCCCGTAAAAAGTTCTGATTTTAACGAATCAGGAGCAAAAAATGGAAAACAACGAGAAAAAAATGTTGAGAGAGATTGCGAATGACAATCAAACTCCAAAAAAACATGATTTTTCATTGCAAAAAGAGTTACATGCTAAAATTCGCAATGATGAAGACTATGATGATTGGGAATATGGCACCGAACCCATTCCTTTGTCTGAATTTTAGTTAAAAATTACCCATAAATAAGTTAGAATTTGTATCATCCATGCCTTTAGAGCGGGTAAGTCAAGCATTTAAGGACATCAGTATGTCATTTCAGGTTAATCCCCTGAATAATGATTTGATTGCCTTAAAAAATGAGACTTCTATTGCCCGCTCTATTCGTAATATTGTATTTACTTTTCCTGGAGAAAAGTTTTTTGACCCAGATTTTGGTTCAAATGTAACTCGTTCTCTTTTTGAAAATATTGATGACATTACTGCGGTCACAATTCAAGATGAAATTGAAAATTCAATTCGGAATTATGAACCAAGAGTAAGTTTAGTGAGTGTGGAGGCAACTCCAGACTATGATAATAATGGATTTAATGTTGTTATTGTATACAGAATCGTCGGAGCAGATATTCCTGCTCAACAATTAGAATTCGTCTTGTTGCCAACACGATAAATGCCACTTCAAAACTTCACTGGTCTCGATTTTGACCAGATAAAACAAACTTTAAAAGACTATTTAAAATCAAATTCCAATTTTACGGATTATGACTTTGATGGGTCCAATTTATCAACCATTCTTGATGTTCTGGCATACAATACTTACATCACCTCATACAATGCAAACATGGTTGCGAATGAGGTATTTCTTGATAGTGCAACTTTAAGAGAAAATGTTGTTGCACTTGCACGCAATATTGGATATTTGCCAAGATCAAAGAAGTCATCTCGTGCATCTATTAACTTCTTTGTAGATACAACAAATATCTCACCAACTCCATCTACTTTAGTCCTCAAAAAAGGTCCTGTTGCAGCAACTAGTAATCAATTTGCAGGGCAATCTTATGTTTTTGGAATTACTGAGGACAAATCCATTTCTGTAGTTGATGGAATTGCAACTTTTGACAGTCTTGAAGTCTATCAAGGAACGGTTATTGAGCAAAGTTTTGAGTATTCTTCCAGAAATCCATTTCAAAGGTTTATTTTGCCCAATTCGGGTATTGATTTGGACACTTTAAAGGTGAGCGTTAAGCCAAGTAACTTGTCTACAGTGTCAGTTCGGTATACACGACAAGATAATCTCTTTGACGATACAACTGGATCTGTAGTCACTGGCAATTCAACAATTTATTTCATCAATGAAGTTGAAGATGAGCAATATGAACTTGTTTTTGGTGATGGAAAATTTGGAAAAGCACTTCAAGATGGAAATGTCATCGAAGTTTCCTATATTGTGACTGATGGAGACTCTGCAAACGGCATTAGTAACTTTACATTTAGTGGAAAACTGACATATACAAGAAATTCTGTTGAATATACAATTACAAGTGGCATTTCTTTGATTAGTGCAGCAACTCCTTCAAGCGGTGGAGAGCAAATAGAGAGTGTTGATTCAATTCGCAAATATGCTCCTCATGTATATTCAACTCAAAACAGAGCTTTAACATCAAATGACTATGAAATTTTAATTCCAAACAAAATTTACCCCGAAGCAGAGTCAATTTCAGTATTTGGTGGTGAGGAATTAATACCACCACAGTATGGAAAGGTTTTTATCAGCATAAAACCAAGAATTGGCGATTTTGTTCCGAATTCAATCAAAGAAAATATTAAAAGAGATTTAAAAAAGTACGCTGTTGCTGGAATTGTACCAGAAATTTTAGATCTTAAGTATTTGTATGTTGAAATTGACAGTAAAGTTTACTATAACAGCAATCTAGCACCAAATGCATCTTTCGTGTCAACATTAGTTCAATCAAATATCAACAAGTACGCCGAATCATCTGAATTAAATAGATATGGAGCAAGATTTAAATACAGTAAACTTTTAAAAGTGATTGATCAAAGTCATTCTTCCATCACATCAAATATTACAACCGTTCAAATGAGAAGAGATGTAAGAATTGCATTAAACACCTTTGCAGAGTACGCAATTGACTTTGGAAATGAAATTCATATTGCATCAATGAGTGGATATAACATTAAGTCTAGCGCATTTAAAATTATTGACATATCTGATGATGTTTATTTGTTTGATGTTCCAAATTCAGATAAAAAAACTGGAACTATTTCACTTTTCTCCCTTCCTTCTGCTGGTTCAACAACTCCAGTAGTTAGAAGAAGAAATGTTGGTAAAATAGATTACAAAAAAGGTCGTGTTACACTTAATCCAGTGAATATTATCTCTGGAAAAATAAAAGATGGACAACAAATTCTAGAAATATCTGGAATTCCTACTTCTAATGATGTAATTGGTTTACAGGATTTATATTTGCAACTAGATAGAAGTAATGTTGAAATGATTATTGATGAAATCAGTTCTGGATTAGATCCTGCAGGTTCAAACTATAAAGTAAGTTCAAGTTATCATAACGAAAGTATTGTTAGATAGAAGACATGACAGAAAAGAGAGTTCAGTTTAACAAAATTGTAAGAAATCAATTACCTTCTTATGTCCAAGAAGAATTTCCATTAATTGGTGAGTTCCTGTCTCAATATTATTTGGGACAAGAATATCAGGGAGCTCCTGTTGATTTAATTCAAAATATTGATTCTTACATCAAGTTAGATTCTTGTGGAAAAATTATAAAATCCACAACTCTCACTGAAAGTATCGATTCTTTTGATACAACGATAAATGTTGAAAATACAGAAGGATTTCCCGCAAATTACGGACTCATCAAAATTGATAATGAGGTAATTACATATACTAGTAAAACCAATGTTTCTTTTGTTGGGTGTGTAAGGGGATTTAGTGGAATTACCTCATTTACAGATCCAAATAATCCAGAAGATTTAATTTTTTCAACTTCTGTAGCAGATGATCACTCAAATGAAGCAATAGTAGAAAATTTGAGTGTTTTATTTTTGGAAGAATTTTTAAAAAAAGTCAAAAAACAAGTTTTACCAGGTTTGCAGGGTAGAAATCTTGTTGATGGATTAAATCAACCACAATTTATTAGACAATCAAAAAACTTTTACTCAACCAGAGGAACAGACGAATCATTTAAGATTCTTTTCAAATCTCTTTATGGTGAAGATGTAAGTATTATTAGACCAAGAGATTATGTAATTTCCCCATCTAATGCAAATTATAGAAAAACAAGAGATTTGATTGTAGAATCTATTTCTGGAGATCCTTTTGAATTACAAAATAAAACTCTTTTCCAAGATGAATTTGAGAATATCTCAAAAGCGTATGCACCTGTAGCAAGCGTTGAAAGAGTTTCCGTTGGCGTTTTAACCGATACTTATTACAAAGTAAGCATCGATGGTTCTTACACCCAGAATGATGGTTCTGCGGAGTTATTGTATGGCAATCTTTCCATTCACTCCAAAACAAAAATTATAGGTAATGTTGGTGCTGGACAAACTTTTCTTGATGTTGATTCTACATTAGGATTTCCAAAAACAGGAACTTTATCTTTTGTTTACAATAATGGCACATCTGGAGTTTTAACTTATTCCGATAAGACAATCAACCAGTTTCTTGGTATATCAACTAATGCAATTACAACAACAATTTTAGATAAAACTGATATTGATCAAAATACTTATGCTTATGCCGCTGGAGCTGGCTCAACAGATGGAATTAAAGTTAAAATTAGATCTGTTTTAAATCAACTCAATATTCCACAAAATACAAAGTATCAGCAATCTGGTTCTTTAGTTAAATTTAAAACCTTAGGAAGGGTATCTAATAATAAAAAAGCAAATGGATGGTTATTTAATACCGCTCAAAGTTATGATGTTTCATCGTTGACTTTAATTGATTCTACAAATAATACATACAGATTAGTAACAACAGATGTCAATATTCTTCGAATAGGTGATGGTGTTTCTTTAATTAACAAAAACAACGAAATTTTATCAAATAAATTTATTGTGTTTGATGTTTTTAACAATCAAACATGTTTAATTAGAGGTCTTGGTATTGATGATTCATCACAAATTATTAAAGTCAGAAGAACCATTACAAAGATAGACTCTAGTCTGCACCAAAATCTTAATAAAATTACTTCAAATATTCAAAATGTGTATTTGGATTCTGATAAAATTTTGGTAGCATCTTCTTCTTTACCATCTTTTGGTGAACCTTTATCACCAACTGGTGTAAAATTTGGACCAAAAACTCAAAAAATAACTTTTAGTGGAACTTTCAATAAAAATGAAGAGACTTTAACTTTTACTAATGTTGTAGACCACAACTTTTTTACTGGTGATGCTGTTTACTATACACCAGAAAAAGGATCTGTAGTTACGATAGACTCTAGTGGAGAATCAATTTTACAAGAATATGTCATAAGTTCACTTTTTGAAGAGGGACTATACTTTGTACAAAGAATTGATGAAAAAAGTGTAAAGTTGGCAAAAAGTAGATCGAATATTTACAATAACATTTTTGCAAAAGTAAAAACTGATGGAAGTGATACAATATCGATTCAAAATAATATTATTGAAAAATATGATTATAAAGGGAAATTTATAGAACCACAAAAATTATTGAGAGAAATAGATTCTCCAATTAATGATGGAAAAATATATGAAACAACAATTGGATATAATGGAATTTTGGTCAATGGTGTAGAAATTTTAAATTATAAGTCAAGAGATATTGTTTATTATGGTAAAATCAATTCAATTGATATTGTTTCTGGAGGAAAAAATTATGATGTTGTTTCTCCACCAGTTTTAAGTATAACTGATGATGTTGGAATAGGAGCAACTGGATATTGTTCGGTTAAAGGATCTTTTGCTGAAATTAGAGTTTTAAATTCTGGTTTTGACTATGTAGAGGTTCCAACTATCAAAATAAATGGAGGAAATGGACAAGGTGCTAAAGCCGAAGCAAAATTAGTTACAATTCCCCATGAAGTTTCATTTAATGCATCTGGAATTGGTACAGCGATTGGAATTGGGTCTGCAAACTCATCTATTGGATTTTCTACTTATCATAAATTAAGAAATGCTGAGCGAGTTGTATATAAAACTTTTGGTAGAACCGCATTAGTAGGACTTAATACTGGCGCGATATATTATGTTTCAGTAAAAGATGATTACACTGTAAAATTACATAAGACTTTAAATGATGCTGTAGTTGGTATTAATACCGTTGTTTTTACAAATTATGGTGATGGCGTTCATTCTCTAAGTTCTCTAAACGGAAAAGCAATTTTAAATTCTATTATAATAACTGACCCTGGAGTTGGATATGAGAATAAAAAGAGAACATGTGGAGTTTCGGGAATCAATACCGCATTAGATATAATTAATATTTCAAATCACAATTATAAAACTGGAGAAATTGTCAAGTATTCGGTTGATGGCACTTCCATATCAGGTCTTTCCACACTTTCTGAATATTATGTTACAGTAGTAGACAAAAATTCCTTTAAACTGTCTGTTGTTGGTGTTGGTACAACAACAAAAGATTTTTATTTCAGAACAGGTCAATATGAAAACCTAACATCTGTTGGTGTTGGAACTCATACTTTCAATTATCAAGATATTTCTGTAGAAGTTATTGGTAAAGTTGGATTATCTTCAATTGGTGGAGAAACTTTTAAAGCTATTGCTCAACCAATAGTCAGAGGAGAAATTACTTCAATACATCTTTCAAATAATGGTGTTGGTTATGGAGTATCAGAAGTTCTTAATTTTGAAAGATATCCAGCCATTAATTTATACTCCGGTAATAATGCAGAATTAACTCCAGTAATTTCTCAAGGTAAAATCGTAAGTGTAGCAATTAATAATGGTGGCAACAATTATAATACTCCACCAGAATTATCAGTTTCTGGAATCGGCACAGGAGCAGTTTTAACACCAGAAATTGTTAATGGAGTAATTACCTCTATCAAAATAAACAATGGTGGAGTTGGATATGGAGTATCAACAACTTTTATTAATGTAAAGTCGGCAGGTGTTGGAGCAGAATTTAAAACAAATCTTCAAACTTGGAGAGTCAATGAATTTAGAAAAAATTATAACAATTTAACCGAAGATGATGCTTTCATATCAAAACCAACAAATATTGATTTTGGATTGCAGTGCTCTCATGTCTATGCTCCAAGAGCTCTTAGAAGAGTTCTTTATGCAACTGATGCGGATGGAAATACTTTATATGGCAAAAAAGATTTAACTTTGGTAAATGGTCAAGAATCTACCAATTCAGATCACTCACCAATTATTGGGTGGTCATACGATGGATATCCAATATATGGACCTTATGGATATAGCACAAAATCTGGAGGAATTGTAACTCAACTTAAGTCTGGATATGCTTTAGACTTAAAACCAAATAGACCTCCTACCAGTGTTTTTCCATCAGAATTTTTTGTTGAAGATTTTACTTGGACGAACTCTTCAAATGAAACTATTCTTGATGAAAATAATGGTAGATTCTGTGTCACTCCAGAATATCCTAATGGTACATATGCATACTTTGCAACTTTTGAGTCAGCTCCTTCAGCAGATGGTATATTTAAAAATTACAAAAAACCAGCATTCCCGTATTTAATTGGTAAATCATTTAATGCTAAACCTAATGAGTTTAATACTAAGAAAGACTCAAATCAAAATGATTATGATTTAAATCATAGCAGTTGGATTAGAAATACCTATCCATACTCTTTAGATAAAAAATACAGTGGTTATGAATATATAAGTGAATCTTACAAATATGTTAATCAAGATTCGATTATTAAATTTGCCGAAAAAGGTTCGGTAGATTCTATTGGAATACTTACTGGCGGCACAAACTACAAAGTCAACGATAAGATTGTCTTTAGCAATAATGCTACTAGAGGACTTTCTGCTGTTGCAAAAGTTTCTCGTTTATCTGGTGTTGGTGTTGGTACAATAAGTGTTGCAAATACAAAACTTTTAAATGTTGAACTTTATCCTGTTAATGGAAACGGAGATTTTGTTGGGGTATATACATCACCACATACCCTTAAATTTAACGATATCGTAGTTGTTTCTGGAGTTTCAACCACTTCATCTTTAACAGAGGGTTCATATCCAGTTGGAGTCACAACTAATAAGTTAAGTCTTTCATCAGCAGTTTCTGCTGCATCACTTACTGGAATAGTTACTTATTTTTCTGTTTTAGGCGATCTTAATTTTTCAAACATTAGAGAAAATGATGTTTTTGCAATTGAATCTGAAAAGGTTAAAATTTTAAATGTAGACCGTCTTTCTTCCAGAATTAGAGTTTTAAGACAAGTAGAAGGAAGCGTATCTGCAGCTCACACTGCAAGTACAGTTCTAGAAGAATTACCAAGAAGATTTACAATCAATGTTGGTTATAAAACAACATTTGACAACAATATAAACAAAGAATACTACTTTAATCCAATAGAATCTGTTGGATTGGGAACAACTTCTGGAATTGGAATAGGAATAACATTATCCTTTACAAATCCTGGAGCAGGTATTACTGGGATTTTTATTCCAACGAGATCCATTTATTTACCAAATCATGGATTAATCACTGGTGATGAATTAACATATCAAACTAATACTGGAAGTTCTATAGGCGTAGCAACAGTAAGTGGTGGTTCGACACATGGACTTTCAAATCATTCTGTTTTATATGTTGCAAAATTAAACGATGATCTTATTGGTATTTCATCTGTTCGTGTCGGTCTTGGTACTACTGGTACTTTTGTCGGAATCGCTTCAACAACTTCACATCAAGGACTTCTTTATTTTGTTGGATTGGGAACCGGAAACTATCATAGTTTTAAAGTTTCATATCCAGGAGTTATTAAGTCATCAATAGAAAAAAATCTTGTAACTGTTGCAACAGCTGGAACTCATGGATTGTTGAGAGGAGATGTTGCAGAAATCAGTGTTAATCCATCCATTTCAACATCTGTAACTTTTAAATATAATGTTCCAAATAGAAAACTTTTATCAACAGATTTAAGTTTTACTGCTGCTGGAGTAGGAACAACATCAAATTCAATTTATCTTGACAATCACGGTTTAATTACTGGACAAAAAGTAATTCATAATTCAACTTCTCCCGCTGGTGGACTAAAAAATGATAAAGAATATTTTGTTTATGTTGTTGACAAAGATAATATTAAATTAACCAATAGTAAATTTGATACTCAACAAAGTGTTCCCAACTTTGTTGATATATCAACTCAATCCTCTGGAACAATTTCTCCAGTTAATCCACCATTAACTTTCTATAGAAATTCAACAGTTTCATTTAATCTTGGAGATTCATCTTTATCATATACACAAAGTAGCACTAGTTATTCTGCGTTTACGCTTGAATTTTATAAAGATTCTCTTTTTACACAAAAATATGAAACTAGTGGAGCAGAATCCACTTTTGATATTGCACAAAGCGGAACGGTTGGAGTTACTTCCGACGCAAAAGTTACTCTTAAAGTAAATAAGAATACTCCTAACATTCTTTATTATAAACTCACTCCCATAAATTCCCAAGATAATTTAAGTGGAAATAAAGAAATTGTCGTTGATGATAGTGTTAATTTAAATAATCAAATTTTAGTTAAAAATAGCGAATATAGTGGTGAATTTAAAATTTCAGATTATACTGAAAATACATTTTTATACAATTTAACCAAATACCCAGAGTCCTCTTCATATAATTCTTCCCAATCTGAAATAAGTTACACAACAGACTCAATTAATGCTTTTGGTCCTATTTTTTCTACAAAAATAAGTGATAAAGGAAAAGGTTATTCAAAAGTTCCAGGTATTACAACAGTTGCTTCTACTTATGGAACAGGAGCAATATTAGAAGCTTCAAGTAAAACAATTGGTAAGATTAAAACTACAAAAATAGAAAATATTGGATTTGATTACCCATCAGATTTAACTCTAAAACCAGATGCTAGTATTCCGCAGGTTTTAAAAGTTGAACCTCTGACAGGATTTGACTATATTGGTATTACTTCTTTTGGAACTGGATATACAATAGCACCAAAACTTATTGTTCTTGACGGAAAAACAAAAAATATAATTGATGATGTTGATTTAAAATATGTCCTTGGTAAAGACAAAGTAGAAATTATTCAAAATAGTTTAAAATTATCGAATACAAAACCAACAATTATTCCAACAGAAAATCCAAACGGAGTTAGAGTTTCTACTATTACTTACAACACCGCAACTCAAGAAGTAACCGCTACTTTAAAAACTGAATATAGCGATTCTTTCCCATTGTCGGTTAATGATAAAATTTTAGTAGAGGGAGTCAGTGTTGGTGTAGGTTCAACTGGAAAAGGATTTAATTCTTCTTCATACAACTACTCTTTATTCACGGTGACTAAAACTCACCCCAATCTTGGTGGCGGCGCTGGGATTGTAACATACACAATGAGTGGATATGTGAACGATGGAGAATATCCAGGCAACTTTGATTCTGAAAATTCATCAATGACTTTAGTTCCAGAAAAATATTTCCCACAATTTAATCCAGTTTTAAAATCAAATAATTTTGTCAAATCTAATGAAGTTACTGATGGCAATGCATCTGGAGTTGTATTTGATTGGGATACTGACAGTAAGTACTTAACTGTTGAAACTTCTCACACTTTTACTGCAGGTAAAATAATAAATTCACCACAAACTGGTGCCAAAGGACTGATAAAAGAAGTTGTAGCGTTCGAGTCCAATTATGGTTTAGATTACTATTCCGTAGTTGAAAATGGTTGGGAATACTCAACTGGATTTTTGAGTGATGAACTTCAAAGAATTCATGATAATGAATATTATCAAAGTTTCTCCTATTCAATAAAATCTAAAGTTCCTTATGAAGAATGGAGTGATGTTGTTAGTTCATTAAATCACACTTCTGGATTTAAAAAATTCAGCGATTTGCAGATAGAATCTAAACTCCCTTCTTTATTAGTAGATACTTTAACCCTTCGTCCTATTGGAACAGTAACTAATCAACTTGATTTAATTAGCTCATATGATTTAAATTGTGTTCCAAATTTTGATTTAGTTTCAGAAACTTATCTTTCAAATAATACTCTCGCTTTTTCTGATGAGATAATCTTTAAAACTAGAATTTTAACAGATTATGCAGAATCAATATCTAACAGAGTATTAACAATTGATGATGTTAGTGGAGAATTTAATAATAATCCAAGATCCACACCATACACGGAAGTTTTTAGAAAGAGACTTGCTGATGGAAGAGCACAAAAATTCATTGTATATGTAAGAGACAGACTTTACACTGGCGAAAGGCAGATAATGATGGTCACGGTCTTAAATGACATTGGTCGTGGTTTCTCAATGATTAATCAGTATGGAAGAGTTGAATCTGTTTTAGACCTTGGTTCTTTTGACTATGTTGTTGACGGTTCTGATGGTGTTCTCAATTACTATCCAACAAAATATACTTTAAACAATTATAATGTTGTTCCTTTGGCATATAATATTGACCAACTTGATATGGGCACAACAAATCTTGCTTCAATTGGAAGCACTACTATTGGCGTGTCTACTGCATCGGGATTTAATGGTGCATTGGTTAGTATTGCAACATCCAGTATTCTTGCTAATGGTGCTATAGCACAAACAATGGTTACTCTTGCGGGAGTTGGAACAACATCTTCTGGAACAAGATCCGCAAAGATTTTAGTTAATATTGAAACAGATGATGGTAGATGCGAATATGAAGAATTGAATCTTGTTCATGACGGAACAGAAGTTGAAATGTTGGAGTATGGTCAATTGACTATTCATTCTCTTGATGCGTTTTCTTCGTCTGGTCTTGGAACATATTATCCATATTTCTCTGGTTCAGACATCAAAATTGACTACACACCAGCAGTTGGAATTGTAACTGCCAAACTCAATACAGTTGTTGTTGCAATTTCTTCCGAAGGATATACTGGACTTGGTACTTTTGCAATGTCATATGGTCAACTCACTGCAAAATCTACGAATATTGCAGCCTCTGGATCTCCATCTGCTGTTGGAGTTGCAAGTTATTTTAATGATTATGATGCAGCATATTGTTTAGTACAAGTTTCAGATACTACAAATAATAATCATCAATTCTGCGAAATTATTATTTTAGATGATAATAACGAAGTATACTTGACAGAATATGCAAATGTTGAAACATCTGCAGGATTAGGAACTTTTGGTGGAAAGAGAACAGGCGATATTACTGAATTAACATTTACACCAAATAGCGGAATTAATGCTCACATTAAAACATTAACTCATGCACTTAGAATTAGTGAAAACCCATCTGGAGAGGCATATAAAGACTTTAATAATGCTTCTATTGATAGTGGATTTGTAATCTATGTTGGAACTGAAGCGACTATTAAAAAAGATTTTAATTTAACCCATAAAACATATCCAATTTTCAAGAGAGTGTTTGATGGTACAGATTCTAATATTGTTGATGTTGCTGATAATTCAGTAATTTTACCAAATCATTTCTTTGTTAGCGGTGAAGAAGTTTCTTATGCACCACAAACTGGAATTACTACTAATTGCATAGGAATTGGAACCACATCAATTATTGGAATTGGAACCACAGACAAACTTCCTTCATCAGTATTTGTAATTAAAGTTAGTGAGAATAAAATAAGATTTGCAGCAACTGCTGAAAATGCTCTTAAGAGAAACCCCGTTGCTCTTGATATTACTTCTGTAGGCATAGGAACATCTCATAGTATAACATCTAAAAATCAAAATCAAAAAGTTTTAGTATCTATTGATAATGCTATACAGTCCCCAATCGTTGGCACTTCAGTAACGACTTCTTTATCTAGAGAGTTTCTTGTCACCGAAGATGTGGCATATTTTAGTGGTATAACATCATTCTTTGGTGCAGATTATGTTCAAGTTGATAATGAAATTATGAAAGTTCTTGGTGTTGGAATTGGAAGCACTAACGCAGTTAAAGTTGCTCGCTCTTGGCTTGGAACAACCATTGCTGGACATTCCACAGGAGCTAAGGTAACTAAAATTCAGGGCAACTACAATATTGTTGATAATATGATTTACTTTATTGAAGCCCCATACGGTAACAACCCAATTGGAAGCATAACAGATCCACCTCAATATAGAGACTGGATTGGTATTACAACTTCATCAAGTTTTAATGGAAGAGTCTTTACTCGTTCTGGAATTCAAGGAGGAACAGAAGAAACCTACGCTAAGAATTATGTTTATGATGATATTTCTCAAAACTTTACGGGACAAACTAAAAACTTTACTCTTACATCTAATAAATCAAATGTAATTGGTGTTGCAACAAATAATGCTATTGTTTTAGTCAATGGCATTTTCCAAGGTCCAGGACTGACATATGATTATACATTAAATGAAGCATCTGGAATTACAACAATTTCATTTACTGGAACTGCAAGTTCTGTTGCTTATGATCCAAATAATGCAAACATACCTGTTGGTGGAGTGATTGTTTCTGTTGGTTCAACTGCAGGATTTGGATATCAACCTCTTATTGGTGCTGGAGGAACAGCAGTTGTTTCTGCTGCAGGAACAATTTCTCTCGTAAGTATTGGTAACAGTGGTTCAGGTTATAGAGTTGGCGTACAAACTGTTCGTGTTGGCGTTGCACTTTCTTCCAGAGAAACTCCAAACATTGAATTTATTGGAACTGCCGTTGTTAGCAATGGTCATGTGGTTAGCATTGCAATTACAAACCCAGGTGTTGGTTATACTTCAACAAATCCACCATATGTTGTAATCGATCCTCCGCTTTCATATACAAATATTCCATTAGTTTATAGTGCAGATTCTGCAGGTGGTGGCGGTGCTCAAGGAAAAATTAATGTTGTAGTTGGACAAGGTTCTAGTGTTATTGATTTTGAAATCGTAAATACAGGATATGGATATGGTGTTGGACAAATTTTAACAGTTCCAACTGGTGGATTAACTGGAATACCAACGACTTCAAGCGCAAACTTTAAGGAGTTTCAAATTACAGTACAAGAATCTGATAAAGATTCATTCTCTGCTTGGTCTGTTGGACAACTTCAGGTATTAGATAATTTTTCAAATCTGTTTAATGGTACTAGAAAAACTTTCCCAATTAGTAATAATGGCAACAGACTTTCAATTCAAGCAAAACCAGGTTCAAATATCACTGTTCAAGATACACTTTTAATCTTTATCAATGATATTCTTCAAGTTCCTGGTGAATCTTATACATTTACAGGTGGTAGTAGTATAACTTTTGAGGAGGCTCCAAAATCTGGAGATGCACTTAAATTTATTTTCTACAAAGGAACTGGTGGTTCTGATGTTATTGATAGAGAAGTAATTGATACTGTTAAAGCAGGTGATGATTTAACAATTGGATATAGTAATGTTCTTAATCAACAATCTTTCTTACAACAAAGCACAAGAACAGTAACGGAAGTTACCTCTTCAAATTCAACTGATACAACAGTTTATTATGGTCCTGGTCTCTCCGAAGATAATACTCTTTATAGACCAGTTGAATGGTGCAGACAAACTGAAGATAGAATTATTGATGGTCAAGTTGTAAGTAAAGCAAGAGAGTTGTATGAACCTCTAATCTTCCCTTCATCTTATTTGATTCAATCAGTTGGAATTGGATCTACAGTTGTTTTTGTTGATAATATTAGACCATTCTTTAACCCAACAAATGAAAATGTTGTGTCTGTAGATTTCCAAAAAGAGATTATCATTGTTAATAATACTGATAAGATTTCTGCTGCAGCAACTGCTTTAGTTTCTGCTGCTGGTACAATATCTTCTATTGTAATATCTAATGGTGGTGTTGGTTATAGTACAAATCCAGAAGTTAATATTCAAAATCCAATTGGATTGGGAACAACAGCAAGAGCTCTTGCCACATCAGTCATATCTGCTGGAGGAACAGTATCTAGCATATCAGTAACTTCACCTGGAACTGGATACACCGATACAAATCCACCTGTTGTATTAATAGGTCCACCAACATTTACAACGGAAGACAACACTATTGTCTCTTACCAAGGAGATTATGGAATTATTACTGGAATTTCAACAACATCAGTTGGAGCAGCAGTAACTGGAATTGTATTTGATTTAGTGATTCCTCAAAATTCATCTTTACGAAACGCAGATGTTACATCGTTTACAACCAGAAGTGGAATTGATACTGGTTATTATTTTATTGTTTATAATTCAAATGTTGGAAATGGCGTTACTTCTTTAGGAGAAGGAAACTCTGTTGTTGGAGTTGGAACAACATTCTTGGACAACATTTATAGAGTTGCCAGCGTAGGAATTGCAACTACAGGTGCGATTGGACTTGGAGTGACTGTTGTTACTAGAGTTACTGTTAGTGTCTCTAGTTTTAATGGATTAACAATACCTGGACTTGGATATAGTAGTTTCTATGGAGAGTATAGTTGGGGAAGACTTCTTTTATCTGAGAGGAATAAACTCCAATCTTACAATGTTACTACAACAAAAGGTATTGTTGGAATTCAAACAGGACCAGTTGTTAAGAGAAATAAATCTCTCAAGTATCAAAACTACAGTTCATAAATAAATAAAAAACCTAAAATGGCTGCTATTATAACTGATCAGATTAGAATATTGAATGCTAAAAACTTTGTTGGGGCAGTTTCCACCTCAACAAATTCTTATTATGCATTCATTGGACTACCAAATCCAAATAATATTCAATCTGATTGGAATACAAATCCACCAAGTCCAACAGATAATTTTAGTTCAGAAAGTGATTATTGGGATACAGTAATAGCATTAAAGAAAATAACATCAAGTGATGTTAAACAGGTTGTAAGAAAAAATAATTGGTCTTCTGGAATTACTTACGATTATTATCGTCATGACTATAGCATTTCAAATGTGCCAAAAAATTCAAGTGGCACATCATTATACTCTGCAAATTATTTTATAGTAAACAGTGACTATAGAGTCTATATTTGTTTACAAAATGGAACTGCACCAGAAACTCCAGATGGTAAACCTTCATTAGATGAACCAACATTTACTGATTTAGAACCAAGAGCCGCAGGTACAAGTGGTGATGGTTATATTTGGAAATATCTTTATACCATCAAACCATCGGAATTAATAAAATTTGATTCAACTGAATTTATGCCAGTTCCAAGCAATTGGAAAACTAATAGTGAAAATGCATCTATTAGGGATAATGCTGTTGATGGTGGAATCAAAGTAATTGTTATAAAAGACAGAGGAGTTGGTGTTGGAACCGCAAATAGAACATATACAAGAGTTCCAATTAAAGGAGATGGAAATGGTGCGGAATGCACAGTGGTAGTAAATAATGACCAACAGGTTGAAAGTATAACAGTATCAAATCAAGGTTCGGGATATACTTTTGGCAATGTAGATTTAACTGCCGGTGGAGTTCCATCACCATCATCTCCTCCAATTTTAGATGTAATTATTCCACCTCAAGGTGGACATGGTTCGGACATTTATAAAGAGTTGGGAGCAACTAATGTTCTTTTATATGCAAGAATTGAAAATGACTCCGAAAATCCAGATTTTATAACAGGTAATGAAGTTGCTAGAATTGGAATTGTCGAGAATCCTTTAGCATATGGCTCATCACAACTTTTAACACAAGATAAAGCAAGTGCTGCATATGCTCTTAGATTAACAGGAGCGGGATATAGTTCAGCATCATTTGTTCCAGATGCGCTTGTAACTCAAACAGTTGGAACGGGGGTTACTGCTGTTGGTAAGGTTATTAGTTATGATCAAGTCACCGGTGTTTTAAAATATTGGCAAGAAAGAACTCTTGCAGGTTTTAATACAGTCGGAACTGCACAAACTTCTCCAACATACGGATATAATCTTACTAGATTTACTTCTGCTCCATCTACTGGTGGCAATTTAACAATTGTTGGTGGTAGTATCAATTTATCAATAAGCACTTCATTTAGCGGTGTCTCTACCTCAATAAATAATAGGACATATTATCTTGGTCAAACATTTGCCAATGGTTTGTCAAATCCAGAGGTTAAAAAATATTCTGGAAACATTATCTATGTGGACAATAGACCATCAATCACAAGATCTTCAAATCAAAAAGAAGATATCAAAGTTATATTGCAGTTCTAACTAACTATGGCTCAGCAAACTAATCTCAATGTTTCTCCATATTTTGATGACTTTGATGAAAATGATAATTATTACAGAATTTTATTTAAGCCAGGTTATCCAGTACAAGCAAGAGAATTAACTGGTCTGCAATCAATTTTACAAAACCAAATTGATAAATTTGGTCAACACTTTTTTAAAGAAGGTGCAAAAGTAATTCCAGGAAACACTGGATATAGCCAAAGTTATTATGCAGTTGAATTAAATAACACTCATCTTGGAGTTCCTGTTGAATATTATGTTGAGCAGTTATTGAAAAGAAAAATCATAGGATTAACTTCCGGTGTAACTGCAATTATTGATAAAATTTTAAAATCAGAAGATTCTGAAAGAGGAAATCTCACAATCTATGTTTCTTATATTTCATCTGGGGTGCAAAATCCAGATATTAAACAATTTTTAGATGGCGAATTATTAGCGGCAGATACTGATATTATTACAGGACCATTAAATAATACTTTTATTCCATCTGGAGAGTCTTTTGCTTCCGCAATCTCTACAAATGCAACTTCTACAGCATCATCTTTTTCTATTTCAAATGGTGTGTATTTTGTTCGCGGAACATTTGTAAATGTTCAGGACGAAACTATTCTTCTTCAGCAGTATTCAAACACACCCACAGGAAGAATTGGTCTTAGAGTTCAAGAAGAAATCATCAATGCCGATGAAGACGAAACATTAACAGATAATTCTAAAGGATTTAATAATTATGCCGCTCCAGGAGCAGATCGTTTAAAGATTACTTGTTCTTTATTTTTCAAAGCTATTGATGATTTTAATGACTCAAATTTTGTTGAATTGGCAACAGTAAACAATGGCATTTTACGTTCTCAAGTTAAAAATACTCAATATAGTTTAATTGCTGATGAACTTGCAAGAAGAACTTTCTCTGAATCTGGAGACTATACAGTTACTCCTTTTGACATTACAGTTAAAGATTCTTTAAATGATGGTATAGCAAATAACGGTGTTTTTGAGCAAGGTCAATTTACTTATTCAGGAACTTTAGCAAGTGAAGATTTAGCACTTTATCAAATTTCTCCAGGAAAAGCATTTGTTAAAGGATATGAGATTGAAACAATTAGTACAACTTATATCGATGCACCTAAGACAAGAACAACAAAAACTTTAGAAAATCAAGGTATCAATTATACTACAGGAACCACTCTTAAATTAAATCGTGTTTTTGGAAATCCTGTGGTCGGAGTTGGAAACACTTATATCTTAAGTTTAAGAGATAATAGAGTAGGTGTTAACAGTATTACCTCTCCAGGAAAAGAAATTGGATTAGCAAGAGTTTATGATTTTAATTTAGAAGGTGGTTCATATTCTTCATCAAATCCAAATATTAACGAGTGGGACATTTCTCTTTATGATGTTCAATTATTCTCACATATCACTCTGAATGAACCAATTACATTATCTGTTCCAACTTTTATCAAAGGAAAATACAGTGGTGCGACAGCATTCCTGAGAAGTTCAGTTGCAGCAGGAACAGCATTAACTGTTTATAATAAATCGGGAGAATTTGTAGCAAACGAACCATTTATTTTTAATGGAATTGAAGATACAAGAGTTGCTACAGGAGTAACTGCTTTTGGAATGTCAAATGTAAAATCAGTTTATGGAGGACCTGATTTAGGTAATGTAGGATTTGCAAAAACTTTCTCTGCAGATACAATTCAAACAGATGCCTTCAATATTGGTATTGCAACAATTACAGCATATGTTGCTGCTTCTGGAGAAAGCACTGTTGTTAGCACAAATCCACTTTTCCCAGGTAATCTTGTAAAAAGAAATGATTTAGTTAAATTTACGGGACTAAATCTTGCAGATCCAATTTTTGCCAGAGTTGTAAGCACTGCTTCTACATCTATTACAATTGTAGGAGTGACCACAGTCAGTGGTGTGGCAGAAGGAAAACTTCCACCATCATCAACTCTTTCAGTAACAGATTTTAAAGTATTATCTACACCTTTAAATGATTCTGTTGATAACACATTATACACTTTGATGCCAAAGAGAAATATTTCAAATGTAGATTTGACAAATGCATCATTAGTAATTAGAAAGTCATATACTGTAAATATTTCTGGAAATCGTCTCTCTTCTGCTTTAACTGCTGGAACTAACGAAACTTTCTTACCATTTGATGAAGAGAGATATTCATTAGTAAGATCTAATGGAGTTACTGAAGTTCTTACTTCAGATAAGTTTTCATTCTCTTCTGGTTCAACAGTTCTTCAAATTAATAATTTATCCTCAGATGATATTGGAGCAACATTAGTTGCAACACTTACAAAATCAAAGCCAAAAGCAAAAGTTAAGAGACAAAACAGAGTTAATGCAATCGTTGTCGATAAGTCAAAACTTTCTGGTTCTGGAGTTGGAGCAACAACTTTAAATGATGGACTTACTTATGGCAATTTCCCATATGGAACTAGAGTTCAAGATGAAAATATTTGTTTAAACACTCCAGATATTATTAGAATTCTTGGTATTTTTGAGTCTACAACAACAGCAAATCCTTCAGCACCAAAAGTAACATTATCTTCATTAAACGGTCCTACAGGAAAAACTTCCGATTTAGTTATTGGAGAAAAAATTACAGGTTCTGCATCTGGTGCAATTGCTGTCGTTGCGGAAAAATTATCTGATTCTCAAATTACATATGTTCTAAAAAATCAAATCTCATTTAAAGAAGGAGAAACTGTTACTTTTGAAGAATCTAAAATACAAGCAATTGTCACAACTTTAGAGACACCAAGTAGAAATGTTTCTGCTAATTATACTTTTAATTCTGGGCAAGAGGGAACTTTCTATGACCATGGGTTCATAACAAGAAAAAGTAATGTAAAAGAGCCATCCAAGAGATTAAAGGTTTATTTTACTAACGCTTATTACGAATCATCTGATGATGGTGATATTACAACTAAAAATTCATATGATACATTTGATTATAAAAACGATATTCTTACAATTAATGGGAATAGAAATACTGATATAATTGATATTAGACCAAGAGTATCAACATACAGTGTTCTTGAGGGGTCAAGGTCTCCATTGGAGTTCCTTGGTAGAAGTTTTAATGGTTCTGGAAACTCTGCTGCTAATATCTTAGCATCAGATGAATCTATCGTTACAAACTTCTCATTCTATGTTGGAAGAATTGATAGAATTTATTTAACAAAAGATGGGAGATTTGAAATCCAATATGGAGAGCCATCTGAAAAATTAGATAAACCAATTCCAATTGATGATGCTTTGGAAATTGGATCGGTTCTTATGCCTCCATATTTGTATGATGTGGAATCAGCATCTCTGTCTTTCTTAAATCATAAAAGATATAGAATGTCTGATATTAGAAAACTTGAGGATAGAATCAAAAATCTTGAGTATTACACGACTCTTTCTTTACTGGAAACAAACACTGCAAATCTGTTCATCCCAGATTCTAATGGACTGAATAGATTTAAATCTGGTTTTTTTGTTGATAATTTTACTACAATTTTACCACAAGAGTCGGGAATAGAAGTTAAAAATAGTATTGATATTCCCAATAAGGAATTAAGACCTAGACACTTCACTAATTCAATTGACTTACAATTAGGTCCAGTTGAAAATGTGAGTGCAACCGAAGACCTTGCATTTTTACAACCAGAAGGTACTGGTATTAAGAGATCAAGTGATGTTGTAACCTTAAACTACACTGAAGTTGAGTGGCTTAAGCAATCTTTTGCCACGAGAACTGAAAGTATAACACCTTTCTTAGTAAGTTTCTGGCAAGCAACTCTTGAATTAACTCCGGCATCAGATACTTGGGTTGATACAGCAAGAATTGAAGCAAAAATTATTAATACCGAAGGTAATTATACTGAAACAATTGCTAATGCCCAAAGAACAATAGGATTAGACCCACAAACAGGATTAAGTCCTATCTTATGGAATGCATGGGAAACTGTTTGGACTGGACAAGAAATTATTGATACAACCAGAACAAGAGAGGTTAGAGGTGATTTAGGTCCTACTCAACGACAAGGTGGTGGTGGTCGTGGAAGAACGAGAACATTTACAGAAAGTACAACTGATACAGTTTTTGAAGATTCCTTTAGAGAAGTCATTAATACAGGAACATCAACCAGAAATGGCACAAGAACTGTAATTACTGAACAATTTGATATGCAATCTGTTGGTGACAGAGTTGTCAACAGAGAGATCATTGCATTTATGCGTTCTAGAAATGTTCAGTTTGTATCTAAGAAGTTAAAACCACTTACTCAAATTTATGCTTTCTTTGATGGAGTTAATGTAACCAAATATTGTGTTCCAAAACTTCTTGAAATTTCTATGATTTCTGGTTCTTTCCAAGTTGGAGAGACCGTTGTTGGTACAGTAAGAAACACTGGAATTCAACCTGTTGTTGGACTGTCTAACCCACAGATTACATTTAGAGCCGCTCAAAGTAATCATAGAGAAGGTCCTTATAATGCACCAACTAGTGTCTTTACAAACAACCCATACACATCTCAAATTGGAGCAACTGGATTAGAAACCTTCTTAGGAACACCAGGAACCGTTCAGTTGGCAGGACAAGGAAATACAATTCCTGCTACATATTCATCAACCTCAACAATTTTAAATGTTGACACATATTCTCTCTCACTTCAAGCACAGGGAGAATTTAGTGGGTATGTTGAAACTGGAATGATTTTAGTTGGACAAACTAGTGGTGCTCAGGCAACAATCACAAATCTGAGACTTATATCAGACCTTGGCGCAAATCTTATTGGTAGTTTCTTTATTCCAAATCCAAATGTTGGCACAAACCCAAGATTTGCAACTGGAACCAAAAAACTGACTCTAATTAATAACTCTGATAATAATGCAAATACTGCTGATACTATCGCAGAAGAATCTTTCTCCTCCAGTGGAACTTTAGAAACAGTTCAAGAAAATATTATTTCAGTTAGAAATGCAAGAGTTGAAATTAAACAAGAAATTGAAACTGCTGCAGCTAGAAGAACAACTGGACCACAACTAACTGGAACTAGAGTCATATCACAAACAACAAGGTCTCAAACCGTAACAGAATGGTATGACCCATTAGCACAGTCATTCCAAGTACAAGATGAAACTGGAGTCTTTATTACAAGTTGTGATGTCTTCTTCCAAACGAAAGATGACATGGATATTCCTATGACATTCCAAATTCGTACAATGCAAGGAGGAACTCCAACACAAAAGATTCTTCCATTCTCTGAAATTGTTGTTGACCCAAGTCAAATCAAAACATCCCAAGATGGAACTGTTCCAACAAGATTTACATTTAAGGCTCCAGTTTATCTAGAAGGTGGAGTTGACTATGCAATTTGTCTTGCATCTTGGTCAACAAAATACAGAGTGTTTATTTCAAGAGTTGGTGAATCCGATTTAGTTACGGACGAATTTATTTCAAATCAACCGTACTTAGGTTCACTCTTTAAATCCCAAAACGCTTCTACATGGGAACCAAGTCAATGGGAAGACTTGAAATTTACTCTTTATAGAGCAGAGTTTGAACCATCTGGAACTCTGGAAGTTTATAATCCAGTTTTAGGTGAAGGTAATGGACAAATTCCAAAGTTAATGCCAAATTCAGTTATTCTGAATTCCAGAAGAGTAAGAGTTGGACTTGGATCTACACTTCAAGAAGTTGTTGGTGTTGCAACTGGACTGCAATTTGGTAATACAGTTTCTCAACAAGGAACTAATGCAACTGGCAACTATGTTGGCAGTGCTGGTATTGCTACTGGAACACTTGGAATTATTAATGCAGGTATTGGATATACACCTGCTTCAGGTTCATTTACTTTTGCTGGAGTCGGACTTACCAATATTACAGGAACTGGTAAGAACATAACAGCTAATGTTACTGTTGAAAATGGAGTTGCAATTGCTGCAACTGTAGTAACTTCTGGTACTGGATATCAAGTTGGCGACGTTCTTGGGATTTCAACTATTGGAAATGTTTCTGTTGGTAGAAATATTCGCCTTTCTGTCGTATCAATTGCCAGCACCAATGAAATTGTTTTAGATAATGTTCAAGGTGATTTTGTTGTGGGTGTAGGAAAAACCCTTAGATACACAAATAGTCTTGGCATTACAACAGATTTCAATGCTGCAAGAGGTGGAAATGTAACTCCTTCCATCATTGAAGTTGTCAGCGATGGTTTACATGCAGTCGTGAATCATAAAAACCATGGTATGTATCATGAAACCAACAGAGTCACAATTTCTGGTGTTGAGTCTGATGTAGTCCCAACAAAACTTGTTCTTCCATATGCTTCAGACTCTACTGCACCAATTTCTGTAGATGACAGTTCAGGATTCGGAACTTTTGAAAATGTTGGAGTTGGCACAACAAATCTTGGATATTTGTTGATCGGAAGTGAAGTTATTAGTTACAGTTCTGTTTCTGCAGGTTCCATCAGTGGAATCACAAGAGGTTCTAATCCAAAGAACTATTTGTCAGGAACCCCTGTTTATAAGTATGAACTTGGCGGCGTTTCCTTGAGAAGAATCAATAAGACTCATTTGTTGGATGATGTAACAGTTTCAAATCCATTAACTTTTGATTCTTACAATATTAAACTTGATATGGCATCTAGTGGTGTTGCTAGAACTGATGGAACAAGTTTCCCTAAACTCTATGCAAATCAAACCAAATCCACCGGTGGATTAAATGTTAGAGCGACTCAAAACATTCCATTTGAGATTATTACTCCAATGATTCAAAACATTACTGTTCCTGGAACAAATGTGACTGCGGAAATGAGAACCGTTTCTGGCACAAGTTTAAATGATGGTTCTGGAACAGGTGCAGATGTTCCATTTGTTAATAAAGGTTATGAACCAATTACTCTTAATAAATCAAACTATTTGAATTCTCCAAGAATTATCGCTTCTAGAATTAACGAAACATCTAACAATTCTATTCAAGCTTTCCCAGGAGACAGATCTTTTAATATCAAGTTGAATTTAAGTTCTGTTGATGGTCGTTTGTCTCCTATTATTGATATTCAAAGAATGAATGCAATTCTTACTTCCAACAGAGTAAATAATGCTATTTCTAATTATGTGACTGATAATAGAGTAAATACTCTCACAGAAGATCCAACTGCTTGCCAGTACATTTCAAAAGAAAATGTATTAGAAACTTCAGCATCTTCAATTAAGATTGTATTGTCAGCCCATATCAATGATTACTCGGACATTAGAGCATTTTATGCAATCAGTGATAGTGAAAACTTCAATCCAATTTTTGTTCCTTTCCCAGGATATGATAATTTAAATGCTAAAGGTGAGGTAATTAGTGTGTCTAATAGCAATGGTAAACCTGACAATTATGTAAGTCTCTCTGATGCTCGTGGATTCTTATCTGAAGATTTAGATTATAAAGAGTATACTTTTACTGCAAATAATCTTCCATCTTTTAGAACATATAGAATTAAATTTGTTCTTACTTCAACAAATCAAGCATATGTTCCAAGAGTCAGAGAACTGAGAGTAATAACATTAGCATAATATGGAAAATGTAAAAGTTAAAGGGTATGAATACCTTAAAAGAGACCCAAGAACTAATGCAATAATTAATACAAACATATCAGAATACAATGAGTATGTTGCTCGTCGTGATTCTAAAGAAAAAGAGCAACAAAAAATACATAATTTAGAGTCTGATGTTGCTAATATGAAAGATGATTTGAATGAGATTAAATCTTTACTTAGGAGTTTGGTAAATGGATCCTGATAAAATAGAATTGGAAAATTTGAGTAAAAGTTTTGAGTATTTCAAAATTTCTTCAGAAATAGATAATTTAGATAATATTGAGCAAGTCAAGAATATTGCTAAATGTTATTATAAACTTTATCTAAAACAGCAAGAAGTTGTTGCCAATTTAGGAGTTTCAAATGTCTACGAATAAAATCACATTTGATCCTGATGCAGGTGTAGCGTATCCAGTTAATTTAACTATTAACACTGGTGCTACATTTAAGTCAAATTTTGAAGTTCTCAACACGGCAAATACTGCCTTTAATTTTACAGGATATACTGGTTCATCTCAAATGGCAAAAAGTGTATCTATTGGATCAACTTCATATGCAGTAGCAACATTTAATGTTGGATTTACAAGTGCTGCCGATGGAAAGTTTAGTATCTCTTTAGGGTCAACAACAACCAGAGAATTAACTGAAGGAAGATACATTTACGATATTTTAGTTAGTTCTGGGTCTACAGTTTATAGAATTATAGACGGAATGATATTGGTTAAACCAGGAATTTCATCTGCACCATAAATACTTGGAGAGGTACTGATAAATGGCGCAACCATCTACTAGGACAGAACTAATTAATTATTGCAAAAGGCAATTAGGGGCGCCTGTACTTGAGATTAATGTTGCTGATGAGCAAATAGAAGATTTAGTTGATGATGCCGTTCAGTTTTTTCAAGAAAGACATTTTGATGGTGTATATCCTACATTTTTCAAATATAAAATAACGCAAGATGATATTGATAGAGGAAGAGGTAGAGGCGGAAAAAATCCAATTGGAATTGTAACTACAACAGCATCAACAACAATAGTTGGGACTGCTACTACTTTTTCATATGAAGAAAATAGTAATTATTTGCAAGTGCCCCCATCGGTCATTGGAGTAACTAAAATATTTCACTTTGATGGATCTAATAATATTACTAGTAATATGTTTAGTATTAAATATCAGTTATTTTTAAACGATATTTATTATTGGGGAACAACTGAACTATTGACATACGCAATGGTTAAAACATATTTGGAAGATATTAATTTTCTGTTGACAACACAAAAACAAATTAGATTTAATAAAAGACAAGACAGATTATATCTTGATATAGATTGGTCTTCTGTTAGGGTGGGAGATTATTTTGTTATAGACTGTTTTTCAACATTAGATCCAAATGATTATGCAAGAGTTTGGAATGATTCATTTCTTAAAAAATATCTTACTCTTTTAATTAAAAAACAATGGGGACAAAATTTAATTAAATTCCAAGGAGTAAAACTCCCTGGTGGAGTGGAATTAAATGGGAGACAAATTTATGATGATGCTCAAAGAGAGTTAGATATTTTAATGGAAAAAATGTCTAATACCTATGAACTTCCACCTCTGGATATGATTGGATAAATCGCATGTTAAATCCATACTTTTTACAGGGGTCATCATCCGAACAAAATCTTGTTCAAAGTTTAATCAATGAACAATTGAGAATGTATGGTATTGAGGTATATTATTTGCCCAGAAAATACCTAACAGAAAAAACAGTAATAAAAGAAGTAATCGAATCTAAATTTGATGACGCATATCCAATAGAAGCTTATGTTGAAAATTATGAGGGATATGCGGAAAATCCTGTTTTATTATCAAAATTTGGAATACAAGCAACTAATGAAATTAATTTAATTATTTCACAAGAGAGATTTAAAACATATATATCTCCACTTATAAAAAATGAAGAAAATATCAAATTATCAGCAAGACCAAAAGAGGGAGATTTAATTTATTTTCCTTTAGGAGATCGTTTATTTGAAATTAAGTATGTTGAGCACGAAAAACCATTTTACCAACTTCAAAAAAATTATGTCTATCAATTAAGGTGTGAACTCTTTAGATATGAAGATGAGGTTATTGATACTGGAGTTGATGAAATTGACGATCTATTGCAACCAATTGATTCTGCAGATGGTGGAACTATTTTAGTTGGAAACATACAAAGATTGACATTAGTTGGAGTTGGAGTAACAGCGACTGCAACTGCTGGAGTTGTTAATGGCGGTATAAAATTAATTACTGTTACAAATAGAGGTGGTGGATATATAAGCACTCCTACAGTTGGAATTGGGTCTGCACCAAATGGTGGAATTACTGGTGTGGCAACAGCAACCATGATTGGCGGTATAGTTGTTTGTACAGACAATGTTAATCCATCTGCTCAGTCTGTGCAAAGTGTTAGAATTATCAATGCTGGTGCAGGATATACTCAGGCACCTGGAATTAAATTTATTGGTGGTGGAGGCAGTGGGGCAGCTGCAACTTCAGTAATTGAAAATGCAATTGTAGGAATTATTACTATTACTAATGGTGGTTCTGGTTACACATTACCTCCAGCAATAACTTTTACGGGCATATCCACAGTTTCAGCAGCTGCTACAGCAGTCGTCAGTGCTGCTGGAACTATTTCTACAATATATTTAACTAATGCTGGCGCAGGATACACTGTAGCACCAATAATAACCATTTCAACGCCATCATCAAACGCAGTTGGAGATTTTGAATTTAATGAAACAGTAACCGGGTCTTTAAGTGGAACCATGGCAAGAGTTAGAAGTTGGAATTCTGCCACTAATATTTTGGATGTTTATAATATTGATGGTTCATTTACTGTTGGTGAAAACATTGTTGGATCTATATCAGGAGCTTCTCATCCTTTACTTTTAGTCAATGCAAATCCACAAGATGATGGATATACGGACAATAATCAAATTGAAATAGAATCCGATTCTATTGTTGATTTTAGCGAAAAAAATCCTTTTGGTCAACCTTAACCTAAATAATTGTTATTAACTTATTGTTTGCAAGGGCAAAAAAATGTTTGAGTATTTTTATCACCAAATTTTACGAAAAACGGTGATTGCATTTGGGACATTATTCAATGATATTTCAATCAAACATACAAATTCATCCGATGTTGTTACGGATGTCATTAAAGTTCCCCTTGCTTATGGGCCCACACAAAAGTTTTTAGCTAGATTAGAACAATCACCAGACCTTAATAAATCAACTCAAATTACACTTCCTCGAATGTCATTTGAGTTTACTGGAATTACTTATGATCCTTCTAGAAAGGTGACAACAACTCAACAATTTACTGTTGCTGATGCTACAAATGGTAGTATGACAAAAAAAGCATACATGCCAGTTCCATATAATATGCAATTTGAATTGAGCATTATGTGTAAATTAAATGATGATGCTTTACAAATTGTAGAACAAATTCTTCCATATTTTCAACCAGCATATAATTTAACAGTAACTCTTGTTGGTTCAGGTATTAATGAAAAAAGAGATATTCCAGTGATATTAGAAAATATCACAATGCAAGATGATTATGAAGGAAATTTTTCTACAAGAAGAGTTTTACTTTATACTTTAAGATTTTCTGCAAAAACATATCTCTTTGGTCCTGTATCTACTGCTACTTCCGATATTGTTAGAACAGCAAGGGTAAGTTATCTTGCTGGAACAGATACAACTAATACAACAAGAGAACTTTCTTATGTTTCTACTCCAAGAGCAATTAAAAATTATACTGGCACAGTTGTCACTAACTTAGCAAAAGATGTTGCAATTGCTGACACCATCTTCCACTTAAATGATACGAGTTCTCTTGCAACAAAAACTTACCTAGATATTGATGGTGAAGAAGTCTATGTGACTTTAATTAGTGGAAATAGTATTACGGTTGAAAGAGGTAAAGATGGAACAACTATTGCAACTCATTTAACTGGAGCTCCAGTTAAATCTATTACCGCAGCAGATAATGCACTTATAGCAGATGGTGATGATTTTGGATTTAGTGGAACTATAGCATAAGTATGAAAATGTCAAAAAACTATAAAAATTTAGATGAAACTTTTAATGTAGAAAGTAGTATAGTTTCTACAGAAAAAGAAACTACAAGTATTGAAATTGCGTCTTCAAATTTTAATGATGATATTAAAAAAGATTATGATTATACTAGAGGAAATTTGTATTCATTAATTGAAAAGGGGCAAGAGGCAATTAATGGAATTTTAGAACTTGCTCAAGAAAGTGAAATGCCAAGAGCTTATGAAGTGGCTGGACAATTGATAAAAAGTGTTGCTGATGCAACTGATAAGTTGATGGATTTGCAAAAAAAGGTAAAAGAAGTTACTGAAGATAATACTAAAGGACCAACAAATGTTACTAATGCTTTGTTTGTTGGATCTACTGCAGAATTAGCTAAACTATTAAAGAAAAACGAAAATGATAAAAAATGAGCACCGAACTTCAAGAATTTTTTTCGCTAATAGGTAAAGCAAAAAAGGAAAAAGAAGACGAGTTTAAGTCTCTTGTTGGAGATATTAATATTGACTCACTTTTTACTCAAGTAAAACAATCTGTTAAAGAGGAAAAGAATAAAAAAGAAAAGCAGGAAAAACAAATTCAACGTCAAGTTAAAGCACTTGAGGCATGGTTGTATGCTGAGCCAATAAAAGAAAAAATAGAAGAATTAAAAGAGAATAAAAAAGAAGAAAAAGTTGTAAAAAATATTTTACCTGAAGAAACAGAATTATTACCAATTGAAAAAATTGAAGAACCAAAAAGTAATGAAATAATAACTGAAGATATACTAATAAACACAAACAATTATGAGCATCAACATGAACATGCTGATGAAGATACTATAGATTATGCCCTTAAAATTTTAGGAAAAATAAAAACAAAAGAAGAAATACAAGAAAATATTAAAGATCCAGAAATAATTAAAATTAGAAGAGAACTTGAATATTTAAAAAACCTTGTCAACGCTCAAGGTGGCGGAGGTGAAGTTCGTCTTGAGTTTTTAGATGATATTGATAGGAGCACCGCAAAAACAAATGATTTTTATCTAAAATATGATTCTTCATTAGATAAGTGGGTTGGAGCTGCTGTAACAAGTGGTGGAGGGAGTGGTGGCACACAAACATTAAATCAAACTTTAAGTTATGGTAATACATCAAACCTTGGAATGTCTGTTGGTGTTATTACATCTACAAATTTTATTGGACCCTTAACAGGAAATGCATCATCTGCAACTTATGCTACATCAGCAGGTATAGCAACATATGCAACCACTGCAGGCATATCAACAGTTTCTCAAGGACTTACTGGAACTCCAAATATAACAGTAGGGTCAATTATTGCTTCAAGCGCAACAATTAGTGGTAATGTCTCCATTGGTGGAACTCTCATATATGAAGATGTAGCAAATGTAGATTCTATTGGAATCGTTACAGCAAGATCTGGAGTAGAAATTGGTTCTGGCACTAATATTTCAATAATTTCTTTACAAGCAGTATCTTCAACAACAACTACATTGTCCTCTACTAGTATAGATACTTTTGATATAAACATTTATCGTTCTGCACAATATCAAATTCAAATTACAAGGGGAACACTTTATCATCTCACTACTCTTAATGTTTTACATGATGGAACAGATGTTTATATCAGCGAATTTGGCACAATCAAAACTTCGGAACCTTTAGCATCTTTTGATGCAGATATAAATTCTGGATCTGTAAGAATTTTAGTTATTCCAACTTCAGATGCTTCTACAGTTTTTAAAATATCAAAAGTCCTTACAAAAATCTAATGAAAACATTCAAACAATTTCAAGAAGACTGGACGAATAAATATAAAAAGAGTATTGATTGCTCAAATCCAAAAGGATTTTCTCAACGCGCTCACTGTGCGGGAAGAAGAAAAAGAGCAAAAGGTGAAGAGACTAAATCAAAACCAGTTGAATAATGCCCCAAATTAAGTCACATAAAACAGTTGAGCAAATTGCAAAGAAGCATCGCCTTGATGTTTCTTTCATACAAAAGCAACTTGATATGGGAGAGCCAATTGAGCACGAACATACAAAAGACCATGAACTTGCAATGGATATTGCTCTTCAGCACTTAGATGAAATCCCAGACTATTACACTCGTTTGAAAAAGATGGAAGCAAACGCTAAAAAACATCATAAACAATTTAAAGATGTAACGGAAGAAGGTCTTCGTGATTGGTTTGGAAAATCCAAATCTAAAGATGGAAAATCTGGATGGGTTAATGTGGTGACCGGTGGGACATGTGCAAGTGATGAACCTGGAGAAGGAACACCAAAGTGCGTTTCTTCTGCAAAGAGAGCAAGTATGACAAAAGCAGAAAGACTTTCTGCAGCAAGAAGAAAAAAAGCAGCAGATCCTGGTCAGCAACAAAAAACAGGAGCTGCAAAACCAACCTATGTTTCTACAGATTCACCCAAGAAAAAAATGAAAGAAGAAATGGAAGTGCAAGAAGCAAAAGATAAACCAAGTAAAGGTAGTGGCACTAAAGATGCTTGCTATCATAAAGTTAAGTCTCGCTATAGCGTTTGGCCAAGCGCATATGCTTCCGGAGCACTTGTAAAATGTCGTAAAGTTGGTGCTGATAATTGGGGAACTAAATCGGAAGAAACTATGAAAGAAGAACAAAGATATTGTCCATTGTGCGATAAAAGAGAGACAAGATCTGAATGTTCTTATGGTGGAAAAGCATGGGATAAAGTTTCCATCAAAGACCATGAATATTCAATGGCAAGATCTGAACTCAAAACAATTGCGGATGCTGTTAAAAAACTTCAAATGAAAGTTGGAAGAGGAGAAGGAGATTTAGAAGCATGGGTTCAATCAAAAATCACTAAAGCAGCAGATTATATTGATACTGCAGCAGATTATGTTGCAAGCGGAGAAATGGAAGAACAAAAACTTGTTGATAAAATTTTAGATGAAATCTTAAGTGAAAAATGTTGGCCTGGATATAAAAAGAAAGGTATGAAGACAATGTTTGGTAAAAGATATCCAAATTGTGTTAAAGCAGAAGATGTAACAATTGAAGATGCCGATGGTAATACTTTTGCTGAAGTTGTTGATTTGATTGAACCAGAACCCATTAAGGGATTTAAGTCTCAAATTAAAGAAGCAAGCAGACTTCAAGCACAAAATGGAAATGTTGTTGAAGTTACTCTTTCTTGGAGAGGAAAGTATTATGCATTACGAATGTTCTTTCCACAAGCAAAACTTCCAAGTCGTCAAGAAATAACTAGTGAAATACAAAAAATTTACCCTGAAGCAAGAGTTGTTTATCATTCAGTTTCTGATTTTATTCCGGGTCAACCTTTAATTCAAGCGGGTCTTCAGGGAGGCAGTGCTGCAAAACTTGGTCCAAATAAAAATTATGTAAAACCAATGGGAGAAGAAATTGAGATTGAGGAAGATTGGCAATCAGTAAATCGTAAGGATAGAACTGCTGGTTTAAGTCAAGCAGCAGTAAATGCATATCGTCGTGAGAATCCAGGTTCAAAACTTCAAACTGCGGTTACTGAAAAAAATCCAACAGGTAAAAGAGCATCTCGTCGCAAATCATTTTGTCGCAGAATGAAAGGAATGAAATCTAAATTGACTTCTGCAAAAACTGCAAGAGATCCAGACAGCAATATTAACAAAGCTCTTCGTCGTTGGAACTGCAACTAATGAAATCATTTAAAAAGTTTTTGTCCGAAAGCGTTAATATTGCCGGAGATTTCAACGGCAATCTATACATCAATGGTTCTGAATCACAATCAGAACCAGTTGGAGAATCTTTTCTCGCTGATGTAGTTTGGGAAGGAAAGATGTATCGCTTGGAAGTGGAGGGTTCTATGATGGATAAGAACGCTCTCGCTGAACAACTTCAGGATGAGTATCCTGGAGCAATTGTTCACAATGTTTACCCATCACAATCTCAAAGTTCTTTAAAAATTAAGAGTTCTCAGAGGTATCAACCAGAAAGACTATCTTGGAGTGAGTGATTCATGGCTCAGTGGAATAAGAATGAACAAGACTATCTAAATCAAGAACGAACACTTCATGAAGTTTATATCCGTGCTGATGAATATGGAAATATTCTAAATGAAAGTGCTTGTGCAAAATCTGCTTTTGGTGAGAATATTGCAATTCAAATTACGCCAAAAGTTCAGGGCGATGCTGTCTATGGATTAGACCCTAGAGAGTTTGAGAGATTTACTTTTAGTTCCAGTGGAATTGCTACAAATGGTGGTTCTAGATTTAGAGTTGGTGCTGGAACAGATGCTAATTCTTATGGTGTTATTAGAAGTACCAACTTTTTGAGATATCGTCCTGGACAAGGTGCGGTCTGCAGATTTACTGCTGCATATTCTTCTAATCCAGTAGGATTTACTCAAAGAGTAGGATTATTTAATCAGGAACAAGCTATTCAAATTGGATATGCATCCACCAATGGGCAGTTTGGTGTTCTTCGTGCAAATGGTGGTAAAGCACATATTCAAAGTTTTACTTTTAGTGCATTAGCAGATGGAGTTGTAACAGTTACTCTTAATGGAACTGTTTTTACTGCTGTAACTTTAAATGCGGGGTCTGTTGCTGGAAATATTGCTTTGCTCGTACAAGGATTAGTAGCTCAAGCAGCATTTACTGCTCGTTATGTAGCTGAATATGATCAAACAAGAATAAAGTTTTTATCAACATCTCTTGGACCCCAAAATGGGACATTTAATGCAACCAGTAATGCAACAATAACATTTACAAACACAACAAATCAAACTGGTGTAGCACAAACAGAATATTGGACATTCCAAGAAGATTTTAATTTAGATAAACTTGATGGAACTGGATATTCTGGCGTTACTTTAGATCCATCAAAACTAAATGTATATCAAATTAACTTCCGTTGGTTAGGTGCTGGTGAGATTCGTTATGCGGTTGAAAACCCAACTAATGGGGATATGATGTTCTTCCACCATGAACATTATACAAATAGAAATGAGTTTCCACACCTAGACAATCCATCACTAAAGATTGGATATGTAGCAGCAAATTTGGGATCACCCACAAGTGGTGTTGTAACTTGCACCGGTTCTTCATTTCTTGGTGCTATTGAAGGAATTGTTCAACAAACAAGACTTCCATATTCTGTAACTACAACTAGGACTGATGCGATGAACTCTACTGGATCTCTTTATCATCTCATTTCGCTCAAAAATAAACTCATTTATCAGAATAAAATTAACACAAGAGACTTAATTCCCAAGAGACTTACTGCTTCAGTAAATACCGCAGGTGACCCGGCAATCATATACATATACTTTAATCCAACAGTAACAAATTATTTGAGATGGACAACTCAAACAGATTTTAATGCATCACTTTATGCAACTCAAGATAGTACTGGATTGTTTATTTTACCAGCACAATCAACACCGCCAATTGCTGCATATCATATGACAGATAATTCTACTATTGATGTTGATTTGTCTCAAATTGGTATTGATATTCCACCCAATAGTTTTCTAACAGCAGTCGTTTCATCTTCAAGTAATATGACTGCTGCTAGTGCCACGTTCATTTATGTAGAAGATTAAAAAGGAGTTTTATTATGAGTGAAAGTGTATATCTTGGTAATCCTAATTTAAAAAAAGCAAATACAGCAATTGAATTTACTCAAGAGCAAATTCTTGAATTTGTTAAGTGTAAAGATGATCCAGTATATTTTGCAAAAAACTATGTAAAGATTGTTTCTCTTGACGAAGGTCTTGTTGGATTTGAACCCTATCATTTCCAGGAAAAGTTAATTACAAATTTCCATAAAAACAGATTTAATATCTGTAAGATGCCGCGACAGACTGGTAAATCCACAACTGTTGTTGCATATTTGCTACACTATTTAATCTTTAATGATAGTGTCAATATTGGCATCTTGGCAAACAAAGCCGCAACCGCAAGAGAACTTTTAGGAAGACTAGCAACAGCATATGAAAACTTACCAAAGTGGATGCAACAAGGCATCATTGCTTGGAACAAAGGAAATATTGAGTTAGAAAATGGCAGTAAGATATTGGCAGCTTCTACATCTGCAAGTGCTGTCCGAGGCATGTCTTTTAATATCCTCTTCCTCGACGAATTCGCTTTCGTTCCAAACCATATTGCAGACTCGTTCTTTGCATCTGTTTATCCTACTATTACTTCTGGTAAAAGCACAAAAGTCATCATAGTTTCCACCCCACACGGTATGAATCATTTCTACCGTATGTGGCATGATGCAGAAAGAAGTAGAAATGAATATATTCCAACAGATGTGCATTGGTCAGAGGTGCCTGGAAGAGACGAAAAATGGAAAGCACAGACTATTGCAAACACTTCAGAACAACAATTTAAAATTGAGTTTGAATGTGAATTTCTTGGATCTGTTGATACTCTGATTGCACCAAGCAAATTAAAAAACTTTGTGTATGAGAATCCAATTAAAAGAAGTGCCGGATTGGATGTTTATGAGGAAGTCATAGATGACCATGATTATGTAATTACTGTTGATGTAGCTAGAGGAGTCAGTGAAGATTATTCTGCATTTGTTGTGGTTGATATAACATCTTTTCCACATAAAATTGTAGCAAAATATCGAAACAATGAAATCAAACCAATGCTATTTCCGAATATCATTTATGAAGTAGCAAAAAATTATAATGGTGCATATATTCTTTGTGAGGTTAATGACATCGGAGACCAAGTAGCATCATTGTTACATTATGATTTGGAATATCAAAATGTTTTAATGTGCTCAATGAGGGGTCGTGCAGGTCAAATTGTTGGACAGGGTTTTAGTGGAAAGAAAACTCAACTTGGCGTTAAAATGTCCAAGACTGTAAAAAAAGTTGGAGCACTCAATCTTAAGGCAATGATTGAGAGTGACAAGTTACTATTTAAAGATTATGAAATTATTTCAGAACTCACAACATTCATCTCCAAACACAATTCATTTGAGGCAGAAGAGGGTTGTAATGATGACTTAGCAATGTGTCTTGTCATTTATGCCTGGTTAGTTGCTCAAGACTATTTCAAAGAACTTACAGACCAAGACATTCGTAAGAGACTTTATGAGGAACAAAAAAACCAAATAGAACAAGATATGGCACCATTTGGATTTATTTCTGATGGATTAGACAACTCTAGTTTTGTTGATGTAGATGGCGATAGATGGTTTACTGATGAATATGGAGATCGCGCTTATATGTGGGAATATATGTAATGGAACTTGATAAGCAAATAAAACTAGGTCATTTGCTTTTAGTCGATAGAAAATGTAGAGTCTGTGGAGAAACAAAAAATTTAATAGACGGATTTTATAGAACTCGTAAAGACAGAGGAGCGGTGGCATCTTCATATTCATATGAGTGTAAGGACTGCACTATTAAAAGAATATTAGAAACCAAAAAAGATTTTAACTCACAGATAAGATGGGAATATCCTGACTGGTAGTGAATTCACGGCTTGTTTCCCCCCTGTAAAGTGTGTTTTTAATAAATATTTTTTAGATAAACTGAGACTTCACGGAGAAAAACATGGCGACTCCTCAATTATCTCCAGGCGTACTCGTCAGAGAGGTTGACTTAACTGTAGGAAGAGCTGATAATGTTTTAGATAATATCGGTGCAATTGCTGGACCTTTCAGAATTGGACCTGTGAATGAACCAATCGACATTACTACAGAGCAAGATCTTATTAATGTCTTTGGTAAGCCACTCTCAACGGATTCCCAATATGAATACTGGATGAGTGCAGCATCATTCTTGTCATACGGTGGCGTTCTTAAGGTTGTTAGAGCAACAGACGCTGACCTCAACAATGCAAATGCTGGTGTTGGAATCGCATCAACTAATGCATTACAAATTGACAACTATGATGATTATCAAAACAATCATGTAGATGGAACAAATTTCACTTATGCTGCAAAGAACCCAGGTTCTTGGGCAAATGGATTAAAAGTTTGTTTTATTGATGATTTAGCAGACCAAAGAATTGGAATCAACACCGTAAGCCCTAGATTGGCAGGTGCTCAAATTGGTTTTGGTGTTACTGCTGCTTTAACCAATGTAACAGTTCCTGGGGCTGGAACCACTACAGGATTTAGTGGTTATTTAAAGGGAATTATCACTGGTATTAATACAGACTCAACAAACGGAAATAGCACAATTGATATTAAGATTGTTTCTAGAGTTTCTTCTGCAGGAACCGAAACAAAAATTGATTACTCACAAAATACTCAATATGCATCATTTGACACAACAGATGCCTTGTTCTTTGTCAACAACTCTGGCATTAACACTGGATTATCTGCATCTGCAGCATATACTCCAGTATCTGTTGATGATTGGTATGACCAGCAAACTTTAGACCTGGATAATTCGATAATTTATTGGAAGTCTATTGCACCAAAACCAATTTCTAATGTTTATTCAACTGCTAGAAATGGTGAAGGTGACGCACTTCACATTGTTGTTGTTGATGATTACGGAACAATTACTGGAAACCAAGGAACAATCCTTGAAAAGCATGTATCACTCTCTAAAGCAGTTGATGCAATATCCAATGTAAATGCTCCTCAAAAAATCTGGTATAAGCAATTTGTTGCAGACTACTCAGCAAACATTTATGCTGGATACAACCCATCTAATGGTAGAGATGGATTCTACAATACAGAACCAAGAGCAGTTGGATTCTCTACTGCATTTACTCCAATCACCACAGCATCTGGTCTTTGGGGTCAAAAAGCACAAGACAATACATTCTCTGCAATTGGAAATGTAACATATTCACTTGCTGGTGGAGAAGATTATTCTGCTGGAGTTCCTGCTCTTGGTTCAAATGGTGGAATGACTGCTACATTAGCAAACTTGATTACTGCATATGGGTATTTCCAAAACAAGGATGAAATTCAAGTTGATTATCTGATTATGGGTCCTGGTCTTGGAGACAAGAATGAGTCTCAAGCAAAAGCAAATTATTTAATTTCTCTTGCAGAGTCTAGAAAAGACTGCATGGCTTGCATTGGACCCCACAGAGCAGATTTGGTTAATGTCACAAACACGACCACACAAACAACAAATCTGATTACATTCTTTGCTCCACTGTCATCCTCTTCTTATGCAACATTTGATACTGGATACAAATATACATATGACAGATTTAATAATGAATTTAGATATGTTCCATGTAATGCAGACATTGCAGGATTAATGACAAGAACAAACATTGTTGCATATCCTTGGTTCTCACCTGCAGGACAACAAAGAGGTATTTTAAATAATGTTGTTAAACTTGCATACAATCCAACCAAAGCACAAAGAGATCAACTGTATCCATTGAGAATTAACTCAATCATCACAAAACCAGGTATTGGTTCACTTCTCTTCGGTGATAAGACTGCTCTTGGGTATGCATCTGCATTTGATAGAATTAATGTTCGCCGTCTCTTCCTTACAATTGAGCAAGCTCTCCAAAGAGCAGCAGAAGCTCAACTGTTTGAATTGAACGATGAACTGACAAGAGCAAACTTTAGAAACATTGTTGAACCATACTTGAGAGATGTTGAAGCAAAACGAGGACTCTATGGATTTTTAGTTGTTTGCGACACCTCCAATAACACTCCAGATGTTATTGATAATAATGAATTCAGAGCTGACATCTTCCTGAAGCCAGCGAAATCTATTAATTATGTAACACTTACGTTTGTTGCCACGAGAACTGGTGTCTCATTTGAAGAAGTCGTAGGTAGAGTTTAATTAAGAACATCTAAATAACAACAGGAGGAACAAATCATGGCAACAACAAGAGAAAACAAAACAATTTCTCAGTTTAAGTCCGCTCTAGTAGGTGGCGGCGCAAGACCCAATCTATTTGAAGTTGAATTAACCACATTCCCTGCAGGAATTGCTTGGGATGCAAACAACTTCAGATTTATGTGCAAAGCAGCAGCACTTCCTGCTCAAAACATCGCTTCAATTGATGTTCCATTCAGGGGTCGTATTTTTAAAGTAGCTGGTGATAGAACTATTGACACCTGGACAGTTACTGTAATTAATGATGAAGGTTTCGTTTTAAGAAACGCTTTTGAGCAGTGGGCAGATTTAATTGCTAGACTGGACAATAACCTTGGTGCTACTGATCCATCTGCATACATGACAAATGCAACTGTCTATCAACTTGGAAGAGGTTCAACTCCAAGCAGCAAAACAAATGCTGGGACTGCAAATTCTGTTCTGAAGCAGTATGATTTCATTGACATCTTCCCAACAAATGTATCTCAAATCGATCTTTCCTATGATAGTGGAGATACAATTGAAGAGTTTACTGTTGAGTTCCAAGTTCAGTCCTTCTCTGCTGCTGGAACTGGTGGTCCAAACGGTTAATAAATAGTCTAAACACACAATAAATTATGGCAAAATTATTTGGGTTCTCTATTGAGGACACTGAACCACTCTCACCAAATGCGCTCTCCCCCGTCCCGCCCAATAATGAGGACGGGGTTGACCATTATTTGAGTAGTGGTTTTTTTGGTTCATACATCGACATTGAGGGTGTATATCGAACAGAATTTGAACTGATTAAAAGATATAGAGAAATGGCATTGCACCCAGAGTGCGATAGTGCCATTGAAGATATTGTAAATGAAGCAATTGTATCAGATACAAATGATACGCCGGTTCAAATTGATTTAGATAATCTAAATGCAAGCGACGGAATAAAGAAAAAAATTAGAGATGAATTTAAATATATTTTAGACCTCTTAGATTTTGACAAAAAATCTCACGAAATTTATAGAAACTGGTATATTGATGGAAGAATTTATTATCATAAGGTAATTGATTTAAAAAATCCTCATGAAGGAATTCAAGAACTTCGTTATATTGACGCAATGAAAATGCGTTATGTTCGTCAACAAAAGAAAAATCCAAACGATAAACTTGCACCTCTTCAAAAATTGCATAGTGATAATCCAATGGATTTTGATTTTCCTGAGGTTGAAGAATATTTCATCTATAATCCAAAAACAATTTATCCATCAACAAACCCAGCTCAGACAAATGCAAGTCAAGGTATTAAAATTGCAAAAGATGCAATTACATACTGCACATCTGGACTGGTAGATAGAAATAAAGGTAATACTTTATCTTACTTACATAAAGCAATTAAGTCACTCAATCAACTTCGCATGATTGAAGACAGCCTTGTCATTTATAGATTGTCTCGTGCTCCAGAAAGAAGAATCTTCTATATTGATGTAGGTAATCTTCCAAAGGTAAAAGCAGAACAATATCTTCGTGATGTTATGATGCGTTATCGTAATAAACTTGTGTACGATGCTAGTACGGGAGAGATTCGCGATGACAAAAAATTTATGGCAATGTTGGAGGATTTTTGGCTTCCTCGCAGAGAGGGAGGACGTGGTACTGAAATTACTACTCTTCCAGGAGGACAAAACCTTGGAGAAATCACGGACATTGAGTATTTTAAAAAGAAGTTATACAGGTCCCTCAACGTGCCGCCGTCTCGCATGGATGGCGAAGGTGGATTTAATCTCGGTCGTTCCTCCGAAATCCTCAGAGACGAATTAAAATTCACTAAATTTGTTGGTCGTTTGAGAAAGAGATTCTCAAATATGTTCAATGATATGCTTAAGACTCAATTGATTCTTAAGAACATTATTACTCCAGAAGACTGGGAGATTATGAGTGAGCATATTCAATATGATTTCCTCTATGACAATCACTTCTCTGAACTTAAAGATGTAGAATTACTTAATGAAAGATTAAATATGGTTGCAGTTGCAGAACCATATGTTGGTAGATATTTTTCTCAAGACTATGTTCGTAGAAAAATTCTTCGCCAAACTGATATTGAAATTATTGAGCAAGATGCTTTAATCAAAAAAGAAATCAAAAAAGGAGTTATTCCTGATCCAAATGCACCTGTTGATCCACAAACTGGTCTTCCTTTAGACCAAGGTGCTGCCCAGATGGATTTGGGAGCACCAGTAATGGAACCAAATACTGATGGTGCTACGATGGGTGGATCTACTGAAGTTAGTGGAGCAGCTGCTGAACCAAACACTTCAGTCACCAAAATGCCAAAAGGTGGGACAATTTAATTTCAAATAGTCTCTCATATCATGATTGAAAAATTACCTTTTAGTGTTGACATTAACGCACTACAAAAAGATCTTGTTGAAGTAAAAAAAATACCAATTACTTTACAGGGTAAAGAATATGGTTATAGTAATTTTGGTGGATGGAGTGTTCTGAGTAGAACTGGAACTTGCAATGATGGGTGGGAAGTTGGAATAGAACAATGCGAAAATAAATCATACAAATATTTTCTTGCCAAACATTTAAAAATTTCTCATCCATTTGAGCACATTAATCCAACACCTGCTTGTATTGGTGAGATTAAAAAAATTATTGATATTCTTGATACTCATGGATTTTATCCAAGACGAGCAAGAATTACAATGATAAAAGCACATACATTCAGTATTGTTCATATTGATAATGCATGGCCTGGAGATAATTTAAATGGTAATTATATGTGTAGAGTGCATGTACCTATCATTACTGATAAAAAATGTACTCACTGGACAGAGCAAGGTGAATTTCATATGCCAGCAGATGGTTCAGTTTATATGTTGCCAGTTAATAATAGGCATCAAATCAGAAATGACTCTGATATTGACCGATTTCATTTAATTATGGATGTATATGATACAAAGGGAATTTCAAAAACAATGAAGTTTCAAGATTCAATTGAAAAATTAAAAAGGTCTTCCCAAGAATTCAGAGACAAAATAAACAAAACAAACTTAACGATTGCTCATCGGGTAATTTTTAATCTTGGAAAATCATTCTATAAGTTATTTTCAAAATTATAAATATAAAAGATCACATTTGATATTAACATGGAAGAACTTTTAGATTTGATTATTAACGACGAATCTCCAATTCAAACAAGCGACAAAATTAAAGAAATTTTGTTTGCAAAATCATCGGAAAGAATTGATTCCTTCCGCCCGGATATTGCAACTTCAATGTTTGGAGAAGTGGAAAGTGAAGTAGAAAATGACGACGAATGATTAAGTTAATAAATAATTACTAAATGAATTATAAAGAATAATGGCACATAGACCAGTTGGATCGGGAACATCCATTAGCACAACTTCAACAGCAGCATTGACAACATCGTTTTCAGTACAAAGTGATGTATTGAGAATTGTTGCTCTTGGTGCAAATGCATTTGTGGCAATTGGAACAGATCCGTCAGCAACTCTTGCGGATTATGCAATTCCAGCTGGAACTTCAGCAACTCTTGCTTTAACCAAAGCATCTCAAAGAGTTATTGGAATTACAACAGGAACGAACACAATTATCACATGTCCAGAAGGAACTCAAATGCCTTTTGGTGTTGGTGATAGAGTGACACTTTCTGGTGCAAACTTTGCTCAATATAATTCTATAATCACTCACGCAAAAGTTTTATCTGTAAATACAAAATCAGATTTTAATGGAAACTTCCAAACTTCCATTACAGTTGAAGCAGATACAAGTGGAATCACTACAGCATTTTCTTCTCAAGATGCGACTTTGAGAAACTCACAAAGAGTATCAGCAATTACCAATGGTGGTGCTGGTTCTATTTTTGTTCAACAAATTCAAATTTCAGGTCAAGCATAATGAAACTCATCACCGAAGAAATTGAATCAGTAGAAGTTATTACCGAAGAAAAAAACGGTAAAAAAACACTCTACATTCAAGGACCGTTCCTTCAAACCGAACAACCAAATCGCAACAATAGAATGTATCGTTTGCCGATTATGGAAAGAGAGGTTAAGCGTTATACTGAACAGTATGTGCAAAAAGGTCGTGCTCTTGGTGAACTTGGACACCCTGATGGTCCAACCGTAAATCTTGATCGTGTTTCTCACAAAATTGTTTCTCTTCATCGAGAAGGAAATGATTTTATTGGAAAAGCACAGATTCTTTCTACTCCAATGGGTAAAATTGCAGAGTCTCTTTTAAAAGAAGGAGTTACTCTCGGAGTTTCCTCTCGTGGAATCGGTTCTTTAAAACCAACTCAAAACGGATATAGTGAAGTTGGTGAAGATTTCATGCTTGCAACTGCTGCTGATATTGTTGCCGATCCATCTGCACCCGATGCTTTTGTTCAGGGAATTATGGAAGGTAAAGAATGGGTTTGGGAAGGTGGAATGCTTCGCGAAAGATTAGCAGAAAATACAAAGCGTAGAATAAATACATTAGTTGATCAAAGAAAACTTGATGAGTTCAAGTTAAACCTATTTGATGAGTTTATCTCAAATTTGTAATTCTATAAATAAATATAGATTTTATACAGGAAAATCGGAGAGTTCAAATGTCTCGTGGCACACAATTACAAGAAATGGAAGTAGGCACAAAGCAATCCAGGACCGCTGTTAATGCTAATGCCAAAGCAGCGGACGCGATGCCAAGTCTTTCTGGTTCTACTCCAGGTCAAACCGGCAGTTGGGAAGATCTTGGTGGACCAGATCCTTCTAACTACAAACCAGATGATGATTCAGCAAAGTTGAAGACTCCAGGTGCAACTCTTAAGCAAGTTAAGGATGTTGTAAACAAAGGAGCAAAGCCTGCTATGCCAGCTGCTGGTGTTAAAGAGGATTATGAAGAAGATGAAGAACTCTTAGAAGAAACTGAAGAAGAGGAAGAGGAAATTGTAGAAGCTAAGGAAGAGGAAGAAGAAGAGGGCGGTAAGAAGAAAGGTAAGAAAGAAGAAGAGGAAGAAGAAGAGGAAGAAGAAGAGGAAATGGAAGAAGAGTATAACATCGAAGAGGATGTTAATGCTCTGCTTGGAGGAGAAGAACTCTCTGAAGAGTTTAAAGAAAAAGCAAAAGTTATTTTTGAAGCTGCTCTTAAATCAAAGGTTCTTGAAATCAAGCAATCTTTAGAAGAGCAATATGAAATCGCTCTTGCTGAAGAGGTCGAAGAAATTAAGACCATCCTTGCAGAGCGTGTTGATTCTTATCTTGAGTATGTTGCTGATGAGTGGTTCCAAGAGAACGCACTTGTCATTGAGCAAGGTCTCAAGACAGAAATGACCGAATCATTCCTGACCGGAATGAAGGATCTTTTTGAAGCACATTATGTATCAATCCCTGAAGATAAATATGATGTTCTTGAGAGCATGGTAGAAAAACTTGATGAGATGGAAGAAAAACTCAACGAGCAAATCGAAAAGAATATCTCTCTCAACAAGCGTCTCGCAGAGTCGGTTGCTGATGGTATCTTCGATGAGATTTCTGGTGGCTTAGCCAATACCCAGAAAGAGAAACTCGCTTCACTTGCCGAAAGTGTTGAGTTTGAAAGTGAGGAAGAATATCGTGAAAAACTGGAGATGCTGAAGGAATCATATTTCCCTTCAAAGAAAACTTCTCCAAATGCAAGAACTGAAACGCTGTCTGAAGGTGTAGACAATTCTCCTGAGTTTGTCTCAGATTCAATGGCTGCCTATCTGAAGACTCTTTCAGCATTCAGCAAATAATTGAATTTAATATAATTCAAACCAAAAAACAAACACTTAGTAAAAGGTAAAACGCAAATGTTCCATTCCGAGCATCTGCAGGAAAAGTGGGCACCTCTCCTCAATTATGAGGGTCTTGATCAAATCAAAGATTCCCATCGTAGAGCGGTAACCGCCGTCCTGTTAGAGAACCAAGAAAAATTCCTTCGTGAGCAATCTGCTTTCGACAACGGCTCCATGAGTATGCTCATGGAATCACCAACCAACTCAGGCAACGCTGCAGGCGCTTCTGGCGGCTTCGGTGGTGGCGCTACTGCCTCTGGCCCTGTTGCTGGTTTTGACCCCGTTCTGATTTCACTGATCAGACGTTCAATGCCTAACCTGATCGCCTATGATGTTGCAGGCGTTCAACCAATGAGCGGTCCTACTGGACTCATCTTCGCAATGCGTTCACGCTATACCAACCAAAGCGGAACTGAAACCTTCTACAACGAAGTTGATTCTGCATTCTCAGGTCAAGACGCTGGTCGCGACGAAGAGGGTGGATTCACCGCTGGCAACTCTGGTATGGGTACTACCGCTCAAAGCGGAACTAACCCATCTGTTCTGAACCCTGTTGCATCCGCTTCTTCAATCGGATACAACGTCGGTCAGGGTATGCAGACTGGCGACGCTGAGAACCTGGATGGCACTGGTTCTGATGCCTTCAACCAGATGGCATTCAGCATTGAGAAAGTAACCGTTACTGCAAAGTCACGCGCTCTCAAAGCTGAGTACTCACTGGAACTGGCACAAGACCTCAAGGCAATCCATGGTCTGAACGCTGAAGCGGAATTAGCAAACATTCTCTCAACTGAGATTCTTGCTGAAATCAACCGCGAAGTTATCAGAACCATCTACAAGGTTGCTGAGCAAGGTGCTGTTCAAAACACTGCCACCGCAGGCATCTTTGACCTCGACGTTGACTCCAACGGTCGTTGGTCTGTTGAGAAGTTCAAAGGTCTTCTGTTCCAAATTGAGCGTGATGCTAATGCAATCGCTCAGAGAACTCGTCGTGGGAAGGGCAACGTTATCCTCTGCTCTGCAGACGTTGCTTCCGCTCTGACCATGGCTGGTGTTCTGGACTACACCCCAGCACTCAACGCCAATCTGAACGTTGATGACACTGGCAACACCTTCGCTGGTGTTCTGCAAGGTAAGTATCGTGTTTATATCGATCCTTATGCTGCAAACCTGACTGCAGGTAATGCATCACCTGGCAACCAGTATTATGTTGTTGGTTATAAGGGCACTTCACCTTATGACGCTGGCATCTTCTACTGCCCATATGTTCCTCTCCAAATGGTTCGTGCCGTTGGTGAGAACTCCTTCCAGCCTAAGATTGGCTTTAAGACCCGCTACGGCATGGTCGCAAACCCATTCGCGGAAGGAACCAACCAGGGTCTCGGCTCACTCAATGTCAACGCAAACCGTTACTACAGAAGAGTTGCTGTTAAGAACCTCATGTGATTTAACCTCACATGGTTTATCCAGAGGGTCCAAAAGGACCCTCTTTTTTTATCTAAATAATTAGAAAAAATGGCAGGACCATCGCAGATAGAGAATCGTAATTTTCTCTCTCCTACAGGATTTAAATTCAATCTTAAAAGAAGTCCAAAAGTTGCTTTCTTTTGTAATCAAGCAAATGTTCCAGACTTAACACTTGGAACAACTGTTCAACCAAACTATCTTCGCGATATTCCAACACCTGGAGATAAAATTGAATTTGGGGATTTAAATTTAAGATTTCTTGTAGATGAAAATCTTGAAAACTTTATGGAAATTCAAAACTGGATTCGTGGTTTAGGATATCCAGAAAGCGTTCAGGAATTTAGAAACTTAGAATCGGAAGGTTTAATCCAAGGTAGATATGTTAATGATAAACAAAATATTTACTCTGATGGAACACTACAAATTTTAAGCAGCAATTTAGTTGCTAAATTTAATGTGAACTTTCAAGACTTATTTCCATATTCATTGACAACATTAACCTTCGATGCTACAGATACAGACATTCAATACTTTACAGCAGATGTAAGTTTCAAGTATACTTCTTATAACATAAGTGATTTATCTGGAAATAAATTATGAGTATTGATCTTGACAAAATTCAAGAAATGTGGGAAAAAGATGTAAAGATAGATCCCGATAATCTACATACCGAATCATTAAACATCCCCGTTCTTCATGCAAAATATTTTGATTTATATAATACGATTTTTTTATTAAGAAAAAAAGCAGAGCAACAAAAGAGAAATATTCGCCACGAACGATATGAATATTATTCTGGAAAAGCAGATCCAGATGTATATTATGAAAATCCATTTCCTAAAAAAATTCGTGACAAAGATACAATGCAAAAGTATTTGGATGCGGATGAAAAACTTTCAACCGTATGTTTAAAAATTGATTACTATGACACAATGCTGGTATATATTGAAAGCATTCTCAAAATGATACAGAACAGAACATATCAAATTAAGAATGCAATTGAGTTTATGAGATTTAACGCTGGACTGGGGTAAATAAATATTCATAGATGAATGAGTCATCGTGAATACAACAGATCTTATTATCTCAAAATCTAACGAAGTATTTTTAAAAATCAATACTGAACCTCATATTGAGTATGAACTCAGGGACCACTTTAAGTTTGAAGTTCCCGGTGCTAAGTTCATGCCTCAATATAGAAAGAGAAATTGGAATGGTGAGATTCATTTATTTGATATGAGGTCTAAACAAATCTATGTTGGTCTCTTAGACAAGATTGTTAATTTTTGTGAACAATATAATTATACCTATAAATTTGAAGATAATAAATTTTACGGACAACCATTTGAGGTTAATGAAGGAATCTCATATGAGGGTGTCAAAGATTACATGCAATCTATTTGCTCTCATGCCCCGCGTCAGTATCAAGTAGAGGGAGTATATGATGCTCTAAGGCATAATAGAAAACTATTGATAAGCCCGACTGCCAGCGGAAAATCGTTGATGATTTATTCCCTCGTAAGATATTATGTGGGTAAAGGACAAAAAATTCTTTTAGTTGTTCCAACGACATCTCTTGTAGAGCAGATGTACAAGGATTTCCAGGATTATGGTTGGGATGCTGAGTCATATTGTCACAGAATATATTCAGGAAAAGAAAAAACAAATGAGTATGCTGTTACGATTACAACTTGGCAATCAGTCTATAAATTAGAACGTTCATTTTTTGAAGATTATTCAGTCATTATAGGCGATGAAGCACATCTTTTCAAGAGTAAATCTTTAATTGATATTATGACTAAACTTCATCATGCTAAGTATCGTTTTGGATTTACAGGAACTTTAGACGGCACACAGACGCATAAATGGGTGTTAGAAGGACTGTTTGGACCATCATATAAAGTCACCAAAACAGAAGAACTGATGAGACAAGGACATCTTTCTCAATTAGATATTCAATGTCTTGTTCTTAAACATCCACCACAAAAATTTGAAAAATATGAAGATGAAATACAATATTTAATTTCTCATGAGCAACGAAATAAATTTATTACAAATCTGACATTAGATCTCAAAGGAAACACACTTGTACTTTTTAGCCGCGTTGAAGCACATGGAGCAATACTCTATGAAAAGATAAATAAAAATAAGCGAGATGACCGTAAAGTATTTTTTGTTCATGGTGGTGTAGATGCAGAAGAAAGAGAGTTGGTGAGAGAAATAACAGAAAGGGAAAATAACGCAATCATTGTTGCATCCTATGGAACCTTTTCTACTGGCATTAATATTAAGAACCTCCATAATGTTATCTTTGCTTCACCCAGTAAGTCACGAATTAGAAATTTACAATCTATTGGAAGAGTACTTAGAAAAGGAAAAAATAAAACTAAAGCAGTCCTCTACGACATCTCTGATGATTGTACTTATAAGTCAAGAAAAAACTACACTTTAAATCACCTCATTGAAAGAATTAAAATCTATAATGAAGAAAATTTTAACTATGACATAATCACCATACAACTAGGAAAAAATGGGAATTGAAGAAGACTTTTACGCTACACTCAAACTCAAGTCTGGTGAAGAAATATTTGCCAAAGTAGCTGCCTCTGAGGAAGAAGATAGAACATTGTTAATTATTACAAATCCAATTATTGTGAATGAAATTAAATCTCGTATTGGTGTTGTAGGATATAAATTAGAACCCTGGTTAAAGACAACTAAAGATGATATGTTTATTCTTGACTTATCTGATGTTTTAACCATGTCAGAATCAAGTGATATTGAAATGATTGAAATGTATCAATCATTTGTAAGACAGTCATCCAAAGACAAAAGAAATGAACCTAAGTTAAGTCGTAAGATGGGATATATTTCTACAGTCAATGATGCTAAGGAGATTCTAGAAAAACTCTTTAAGAATAGCTAATACCTGACTTTCAACCTCCACAAAGGTAATTGTACATGATTTGAAATACCTTGTCAACTATTTTTAAAAATGGTATAATTCATACATATTATGAGATAAACTAATGATATCTACAGCAGTCATGACCAAAAGAAAGAGGTCAGAGCACTATGTAAACAATAAAGAGTTTCTTGCTGCTCTCATCAAGTATCGTGAAGATAAAGAAATCGCAGAGATTCAAGGAAAACCAAAACCTCCCATTCCTCGCTACATTGGAGAGTGCTTCCTGAAGATTGCGAATCACCTGTCCTTCAAACCAAACTTTGTGAATTACATGTTTAAAGAGGACATGATTTCTGATGGTATTGAAAATTGTGTTCAGTACATTCACAACTTCAATCCAGAGAAGTCACAAAATCCTTTTGCATACTTTACTCAAATTATTCACTACGCATTCCTTCGCCGCATTCAAAGAGAGAAGCGTCAACTAGAAATCAAAAATAAAATCCTTGAGCGTTCTGGATACAACGAAGTTTTCTTTGATGATGGGGTTGACTCAATCGGACATGCCGACTATAATAGCATTAAAGATAGTGTTCACGCAAAACTGCGTTACTGAATGAAAGTTGCCATTATCACCGACCAGCATTTTGGAGCAAGAAAGAACTCAAAACTTTTTCATGAGTATTTTTTGAAGTTCTATAATGACATTTTCTTTCCTACTTTACAACAGGAAGGAATTACTGCGGTTATTGATATGGGAGATACATTTGACAGTCGCAAAGGAATTGACTTTTCAGCACTGTCATGGGCAAAAAATAATTACTATGACCGTCTCCAAGGAATGGGAGTTCAGGTTCATACAATTGTTGGCAATCATACTGCATATTATAAGAATACAAACGAAGTTAATGCTGTAGATTTATTGCTTCGTGAGTATTCTAATGTAACAGTATATCCCGAACCAAAGGAAGTTAAATTAGATAAACTCAAAGTTCTCTTTATACCTTGGATTAATCAAGAGAACTTTGAAACAACCAAACAATTAATTCAAAAGACTTCATGTAAGATTGCAATGGGACACTTGGAACTGAATGGTTTCCGTGCTCATCGTGGTCATGTGATGGAAGATGGGATGGATACAAAATTGTTCAATAAGTTTGAACGTGTCTACTCGGGACATTATCATACTCGGTCAGATGATGGTAAGATTTATTATCTTGGTAATCCATATGAGATGTTCTGGAACGATTTGAATGACACTCGCGGGTTTCATATCTTTGATACGGAAACATGTGTTCATACACCTATTAACAATCCTTACAGAATGTTCTATAATATCTACTATGAGGATACTTCCTATCAAACTTTTGACACTCGCGACTATGAAAACAAAATTGTTAAAGTTGTAGTTCGTAAAAAAAGTGATTCTAAAAAGTTTGAAAAATTCATTGACAAACTTTATAGTTCAGGTGTAAATGAGTTAAAAGTCATTGAGAATTTCCAAATTCAAGAAAACGAAGACTTTGAAGCATTTGAATCGGAAGATACGCTTTCAATTTTAAATAGATACATTGAGGAATCTGAAGTTAATTTGGAAAAATCAATCATTCAAAAAATGATTCAAGACATCTATCAGGAAGCGTGTGAGTTGGTGTAATGTTTATTCTAACACTGTTGGGTAAAGAAGATGAGGGAGCTTATTCTGTTAAAAACGAAGAGGGAGAACAAGTTCTCTATTTGTTTGAAGAAGAAGATGATGCTACTCGTTATGCTCTGATGTTAGAAGATGAAGACTATCCAGAAATGCATGTAATTGAGGTTGAAGATGATATGATGGTTCAAATCTGTGAATCTCATGGATATGAATATACTGTCATCACTCCAAATGATATTGTAGTTCCTCCAAAGACTGAAAGACATGATTTTATTTGAAAAGATTCGCTGGAAAAATTTTCTTTCCACAGGGAATCAATATACAGAAATTAATTTTCAAAAAGATTCCACTACATTGATTGTGGGAACAAATGGTGCTGGTAAAAGCACTGTTTTGGATGCTTTGACTTTTTCTTTGTTTGGAAAACCATTTCGCAAAATTAATAAACCACAACTTTTAAACTCTACCAATGAGAAAGATTGTAGGGTTGAAGTTGAATTCTCAATTGGAAACATTGAGTGGAAAGTTGTGCGGGGAATTAAACCTGCGGTATTTGAAATTTGGAGAAACGGTGCTGCACTTGACCAATCTGCTGCTGCATTGGACCAGCAAAAATGGTTAGAACAAAATGTTCTGAAGATGAACTATAAGTCTTTTACTCAAATTGTGATTCTGGGTAGTAGCACTTTTGTTCCGTTTATGCAACTTCCTGCAGCTCATCGGCGTGAAGTAATTGAAGATTTGTTGGATATTAAAATCTTTTCTTCTATGAATACGATTATCAAGGAAAAGATTCGTATGTTGAAGGAAGATATTAAAGTCTATGAGTTAAAGAAAGAAACACTCAAAGATAAAGTTGAGATGCAGAAAAACTTTATTGAGGAGTTGGAGAATCGTGGAAATGCCAAGATAAATGCCAATCACGAAAAGATTACCAATTTAGATTCTGAAGTTGGCATTTATATGAAGGAGAATGCCACTCTAGAGGAAGATATTTTTAAATATACTAAAGAGCAAGAGTTTGTCACTGGGGCAACAGAAAAATTGCGTAAGTTGGGAAATCTAAAAGGTAAGATTTCTCAGAAAGTATCAACCATTACGCAAGAGCATAAGTTCTTTACGGAGAATACGGTTTGTCCTACTTGCACCCAGTCCATTGAAGAAGAGTTCAGAATAAATAAAATTACAGACGCTCAATCTAAAGCAAAGGAGTTGCAATCTGGTTATAAAGAACTGGAAGAGGCAATTAAAGAGGAAGAAGAGCGAGAGCGTCAATTCATTGCTCTATCCAAGGAGATAACAAAACTAACGCATGACATTTCTCAAAACAATACTAAAATCTCTGGATGCCAAAGACAGATCAGAGATTTGGAAAGTGAAATTCAAACACTTACCAGTCAACTTGAAAACAGAAATACTGAACATGAGAAGTTAGAATCTTTTAAAACAGATCTCCAAAAAACGTATGAAGAATTAGCAACTCAAAAAGACAAAATTAAATACTACGATTTTACATACGGATTATTAAAGGACGGTGGAGTTAAAACTAAAATCATTAAGAAGTATCTCCCGCTGATTAATCAGCAAGTAAACCGTTATCTTCAGATGATGGATTTCTACATTAACTTTACACTTGATGAGGAGTTTAATGAAACCGTCCAATCACCCATTCATGAGGACTTTTCTTACAGTTCTTTTAGTGAGGGTGAAAAGCAAAGAATTGACCTCGCACTTCTTTTTACTTGGCGTGAGGTTGCCAAGTTTAAGAATTCAGTCTCAACCAATCTAATGATATTGGATGAAATCTTTGATAGTTCTTTGGATAGTCAAGGAACCGAAGAGTTTCTTAAAATCATTCGGTATGTGGTTAAGAACGCAAACATCTTTGTCATCTCTCATAAAACGGGTATGGAGGACAAATTCGAAAGTGTCCTACGCTTTGAGAAAATCAAAGGTTTTTCGCGTATGGTGGCATAGAACAAGGAGAGTCATGCAAGTCCCAAATTGGAAGCACCATTCCAAGAAAGAACAAAAACGAAAACTAAAACCGCAAGCATTGCGCCAGGCAAAAGCACGACTGGCCCAATTTAAAAAGCGTCACATGGGTCGTCCAAAAGGCGACCTTTCGTTTTATGATGGTGTCATACGAAAAGAGATTCATGTCCGTCCGTCACGAAATCAAGTCCCAACTTGCTAAACTGCTTGCCACGGAAGACCTTGTGGTAGAGCACAAGAAGGTTGCCACTGCTTGTTTTAACGTTCATACACGGGTTCTGACGCTGCCTCTGTGGGAAAGGGCAAGTGATACTGTTTATGACCTGCTGGTGGGGCATGAGGTGGGACATGCACTCTATACTCCTGATGAAGATTGGTCGAAAGAACACAAGATTCCATCTCAGTTCGTGAATGTGGTGGAGGATGCGCGTATTGAGCGTCTGATGAAGCGTCGGTATGCTGGTCTTGCTAAGACATTCTTTAATGGATATAAAGAACTTTCCGATGAGGACTTCTTCCAACTGGAGGATGAAGATATTTCCAATTTTAATTTGGCTGACCGTGCAAATTTGTGGTTTAAGATTGGTAATCACATCAATGTTCCGATTCAGCGTGGTGAGGAAACTGAAATTATCAATCTGATTGCAGAAACTGAAACTTTTGCAGATGTGTTGGTTGCTGCTGAAGAACTCTATAAGTATTGCAAGAAAGAAAAAGAACAGAAGCAAAAGATTGCAAATCTAGATTCTTTGGAACAACAAAATTCGTCGGTAAATTCTGGAGAGCAACAGAGCACTGTAGAGGAAGACCCCAATTCTGAAGAAGAGGGTGAGTCTCAATCCTCAAAACCAGAGCAGTCTGATGAAACTGGGACTTCTGCTGGAGACCAAACTTCTTTGCAGTCTGATAATGAACCTGAAGTGCAGACTCTTGATTCTTTGGAGGATAAGATTCGTGATTTGGTAAATCTGGATGGTCTGGAAAATGTTTATATTGAGGTTCCTAAAGTAAATCTCAATACTGTCATTGCTAAGAATGCGGATGTTCATGCTGATATTGATGCTGCTTTTAGGCAACAACAAAAGTCTCACACAGAAATTGCTGAAGAGAAAGGATTTCCTCCAATTGATTTATTTCTGAATGCAGATACTGAATTTAAAAAGTTTAAAGCATCCGCACAGAAAGAAGTCAACTATTTGGTTAAAGAATTTGAGTGCCGTAAAGCAGCAGATTCTTATGCTCGTGCTGCAACATCACGCACTGGTGTTCTTGATACGGCTCGCCTGCATTCATATAAGTTTAATGAAGACCTCTTTAAGAAAATCACAATTCTTCCTGATGGTAAGAATCACGGTCTAGTGTTTGTTCTGGACTGGTCTGGTTCTATGCAACAAGTGATGGGTGATACTTGTAAGCAACTGTTTAATCTGATTTGGTTCTGCAAAAAAGTTTCGATTCCGTTTGAGGTTTATGCTTTTACTAGTGAGTGGCGCCGTGGTGAGTATGATTATGTAACTGGAAAATTTACTGCTGCAGACCGCACTCCTCATTATGAAAAGAAAGAAGGTGTGCTTGTTGTTGATGAAGCATTTTCTTTGATGAATCTTCTTACCAGCAAAGTTTCTGGTAAAGAACTGGAACATCAGATGATGAATGTATGGCGATTGGCTCTGTGCTTTGCAAATAGTTATAGCACTCCATATACTTATCCCACACGGCTTTGTCTTTCTGGCACTCCTCTGAATGAATCATTGATTTCTTTGCACGAAATTCTGCCACAGTTCCAGAAAGAGAATAAACTTCAGAAGGTTCATTGCATTGTGCTGACTGACGGTGAGGCAAATCACATTCCCTATCATCGTGAAGTGCGTCGTAATCTTGATTCTGAACCCTATTTGGGAGTTTCTGGTATTCATCCTGGCAAAACTTTTCTTCGTGACCGCAAACTTGGAACCACATATAAGATTGACTCTGGATACTTCCATTTTACGGATGTTCTTCTTCGTAATCTGAAGGATAAGTTTCCGTTAATGAACTTTATTGGTATTCGTGTTCTTCCTGGTCGGGATGCTAATCGTTTTATTCGTATGTATCATGACTTTGAGGATAAGCAGTATGAAAAGATTCAGAATGATTGGAAGAAACTTCGAAGTTTTACAATCACTAATTCTGGATATGATGCTTACTTTGGTATTTCTTCTACTGCTCTAGCACAGGATTCCGAGTTTGATGTTGCAGAGGATGCTACTAAATCTCAAATCAAAAATGCTTTTGTCAAATCTCTGAAAACTAAAAAACTGAATAAGAAATTGCTTGGTGAGTTCATTTCTTTCGTTGCCTAAATACCTAAAAAGTTCATAAAAATGAAAACCTTTCAGGAATTTATAGTAGAATGCTATTCTATTCAGGAAACATCTCTCACTCGTGTGATGAGTAAGTCAAAGAAAGGTGGCATGGCAATTATGTCCGCCCAACGTGGTGATAAATCAAAAGCAGAAAACAAAGCACGCTCTAGACAACTGGAGCGTGATGTGAGAGGTGCTGGTCTTCCTGGTCCTACAAAAGTTTCTGGTCGTTATACAGAGAACCCAGGCACTC
>Ga0222712_10000410_pt1 | contig 57381 bp, 55 predicted proteins | sample C33_657DmetaG_FD_165043 | JGI IMG/M metagenome (GOLD analysis project Ga0222712, IMG submission 165043) | Estuarine water microbial communities from San Francisco Bay, California, United States - C33_657D | ecosystem: Environmental > Aquatic > Marine > Unclassified | place: USA: California... | reverse complement strand
GTGCTCTCTGCATCTTCAATGAGTTCTTTGATTTGTTGATTGACTAGTTGAACGTCCATTCGCTCTAAAAATTCATCCGGCCAAGTTGCTGATAGGTCCTCTGCTTGGGCTATTAAGAGCGTGGCGCTTTCGACATCACTATCTTCGAGCAGTAATTCCGCTTCTGTGAGTAGCTGTTTCATCTTGACAAGATCGTCATTAATATTGATAACAGGCGGCTTAGTTGGTGTGGTTTGGGCCATCAAACTCGCGGGAATAAAAAGACAAAGAAAGACCAAGTGCTTCATGCAGAACCTACCCATTAGAAGTCTCATTTTTTTATTTAGTGACTCTCTGAAGCAATAAGTTTCTCGTATTCCGCCGCAGACATTAAATCAGTTCCGGATGATAGAGGTTTAACTTTTATCATCCAGGCTTTTCCATAAGGGTCCTCATTGACCCACTCCGGATGATCTTTTAACTCTGCATTCACTTCAGTTACTTCAAGATCTATAGGCGAGAAGAGGTCCGATACGGTTTTGACCGATTCCACAGTACCGAAAACGCCCCCTGATTTGAAAGTACTTCCCACTTCAGGTAAATCCACAAAGACAACATCGCCGAGCGCTTCTTGAGCATACTGGGTGATGCCAATTAAGGATTGTGCATCATCCATTTGAATCCACTCATGATCTTTGGTGTATTTAAGATTAGGGGGATAAGACATGGTCATTCTCCTTGGCGATGGGGACTAAGAGCGTTTTCTTTGGTAAAAAGGCACTTTAACTAATTCTATCGGGGCTCGACGACCGCGAATATCAATTTCAAGCCGAGAGCCTATGGAAGATAGAGGAAGAGGGACGTAGGCTAAACCAATATTCTCTTTGGTCGTTGGACTAGGCCCCGCGCTAGTGACGCGACCCACGGGGCCTTCGGAGGAATAAATAATCATGCCGTCCCTAGGGATATCTCTTTTTTCAAGGGTTTTGAACCCCACGAGTTTAGAAGAAAGTGGTTTTGAGGCAATTTCTACCAGTGCTTGTTTACCCATAAACTGGGGTTTATCCATATCAATGATCCACTTGAGCCCTGCCTCAAAAGGGTTTGTACTATCATCGATTTCGTGTCCATAAAGAGACATTCGAGCTTCAAGCCGTAGGGTATTGCGTGCCCCAAGACCTGCAGGCTTTACGATTGGAGATAAATTCGATAAATAAGTCCACAAATCTTCGCAGGATGAGGAGGGGCAATAAATTTCAAAGCCATCTTCACCGGTGTAGCCGGTTCTCGATAGAAGGATATCCACCCCCGCAAGTTGGGTAGATAAAAAGTGATAATACGGGATTTGTTTAAGATCATGCTTGATTACCGGCGATAGGATCTCGACGGTTTTCGGTCCCTGAATGGCAAGCAACCCTGTTTCACTAGAGATATTAGTCAACTCTACGTCATTGGATTTCAATTGTGAGGTCAGCCATAGGAAATCCTTTTCAATATTAGAGGCATTGACCACTAACAGAAAGTGATCTTGGGAGTAGCGATAGATAAGAAGATCATCAATAAACGTCCCTTTTTCATTCAAGAGTGCAGAGTACATCGCTTGATTATTGGCGATCTTAGCTAAATTACTAGGAACGATGCCATCGATAAATTCATAAGCCCCCTTGCCCTTCACATTGAACTCACCCATATGAGATACATCAAAAAGGCCAACACCGGTTCGAACAGCTAGATGCTCTGCGATGATCCCAGAGGGATATTGAATGGGCATCTCCCAGCCGCCAAAATCGACTAACTTAGCATTCAGAGAGCGATGAATCTCATAGAGGGGCGTTCGTTTTAGTTCATTCATTGGTGCATTAATCCTTTGGAGTCATCATTTTGAAGGGAAGGATCTTTTTGGGATTCCATTTAAGTATAATTCGCCCTTTGGTTTTTGAAACCTTCAGTTCTACACAGATAGGATATATTTCAAGCCCATTCTTGATGGCTTTGCCCAATTCCTTGGCATACGTGGGATCAATATCTCGCGCAACATCGAAGTAGGTCACGTCATTTCTCTGAATGAGAAAAACAAGCGCTGCGCGATGACCCTTTTTGATCATCTTTTGGAGCTCTCTTAGATGTTTGGTGCCCCGTTCAGTTACTGCATCAGGAAATGAAACCCAAGGACCACGCTTGAGAGTTGTATTTTTTATTTCGATAAAGATCTCTTTCTTTTGATGCTTTCCCCAAATATCAATTCTGCTCGATTCTGAACCATATTTAACTTCTGAACGTAATTCTTTAATGCCGTTGAGCCCATAGCATTTACCTGATTTCAGGAGTTCGAGGACAAGTTTATGAGGACTTGAGGTATCCACCCCAACCCAAGTAGGTCCGCGTTTACAAGCCAGTAGGGTGTACTTTAGTTTGCGCTTGGGGTCATCGATGAATTTTATTAAGGCTGGATCACCGGGCTCCCAACAAGAGGTCATCGAACCCGTATTGGTACTATGTGCGATCACGGTCTTACCATTGGGTAGCTCAATATCAACCAGAAAGCGCTTATAGCGTTTGAGGATTTTACCGATTAAAAGATCATTGGTAATGATCATAGGGTGGACTCTAAAGATGAATTCAAAATCAGTTGAACCGCCTCGAGGAGATCATCAGCGACCAGGTCAGCATCGGGATCCATAGTAGGGCCCCCAATGCCCGATCGAACTTGACAGGTCTTCGTTCCTGCCCGACGACCTGCTTGAACATCAACCGATCGATCCCCAATCATCCAGGAGGCGCGAGGATCGATATGCCACTCTTCGATGGCTCTGAGGAGCATGCCAGGATTAGGCTTTCGATCGGGATGGTTTGGGTGTTGAAATTCGCCGCGGCCCTCAGGATGAAAGGGGGAGGCATAAAAGGCATCAATATGGGCACCTTGAAGGGCTAATTGTCGTGTCATCTCATCATTAACCTTCTTTAAATCATCGAACGTATAGAGGCCGACTCCGATGCCACTTTGGTTCGTGACTAAAATGACTCGAAACCTTTGGTCATTAAGAAGTTTGATGGCGCGAGCAGAACCGGGAATAAGTTCGAAGTGTTCGATCTGATGAAGGTAGCCTACGTCTTTGTTGATCGTCCCGTCTCGATCCAAGAAGAAAGCAATATCTTTTAAAGAAGAATCCGGGTTAGACATAACGATAGTTTTACATACGTAAATGGTTTCATTTACTATTAACTTTAGAGGTGATTGATTTGATTAACAAAATAGTCGCCAGCGCTGAAGACGCTGTGAAGGACATCCCCTCAGGCGCTACCCTAGCGGTAGGCGGGTTTGGTTTATGCGGGATTCCTGAAAATCTCATTGCAGCTCTTTTAAAAACAGGTGTAAAAGATCTGACTTGTTTTAGTAATAATGCAGGCGTGGATGATTTTGGATTGGGGCTTCTATTAGCGAATAAACAGATAAGAAAAATGATCAGTTCCTACGTAGGTGAAAATGCGGAGTTTGAGCGTCAGTATCTATCGGGTGAACTTGAAGTAGAGCTAACTCCCCAAGGCACTCTCGCCGAACGAATGCGCGCGGGAGGTGCGGGTATACGTGCCTTTTATACTCCCACGGGCGCTGGGACGGAGATCGCTAAAGGAAAATTGACCAAAGTCTTTGACGGTACCGAATGTATTTTAGAAATGGGAATTGTCACAGACTTTTCACTGGTCAAAGCTTCGAAAGGCGATCGCTTAGGCAATCTTGTCTATGAAAAAACTGCGAGAAACTTCAATCCCAACGTCGCAACATGCGGACGCATCACAATCGCAGAGGTTGAAGAAATAGTAGAGGTCGGATCCCTATCACCTGAGGACATTCATACGCCAGGAATCTACGTGGATCGACTCGTTTTAGGACTCAAATACGAGAAAAGAATAGAAAAGATAGTCACCCGCAAAGATTAAACGCTTCGGGTAAAGATATGGAAGTGGTTACGACTATAGTTCTTAGTTTTGAATATCTCTAAGCCTTGGGTAGGCTCGGGCTGAAATATATGATCGGTCTCGAGAATAAATAGCCCAGATTTCTCCAACAAATTAGGGATATCAAAGCGCAACGTTTGCCAGAACTCTTCAGTACGATCATAAGGAGGATCGCAAAAAATAATATCGAAAAGGCCTAAATGAAGATCGCTGACTTTAATAACGTCATGACAAACGATCTCAATCGGATAAGAATCGCAATTCGACTTGATTAATTTGATGGCCTCAGGGTCCCGATCCAGTGCGACGACCTTTTTATAACCTCTCGAATACGCTTCCAGGGCTACGTTTCCCGTCCCCGAACATAAATCGAGGAAGGATGCTTTCGGATAAACACTTAGGAAAGAAAAAAGAGCCTCCTTGGCGCGATCGGAAGTAGGCCTAATGGTCAAATTTGATTCCGAGGGCCCCTTGATGGACTTGCCTCGAAGTTGTCCGGCTACAACGCGCATCGAAAACTAATAAACCCATTTCATAAGAACTGAACCATACGTATAACCCGCTCCGAACGCTGTAAGAATGACGTGATCCCCCTTGGCGATGCGCTGCGATTGGTAGGCCTGATGTATGGCCGTCGGAATTGTGGCTGCGGTCGTGTTGGCAAACTGATCGATATTAATCATTACCTTATCCTCAGTGATGCCCAACCGTTTCGCTGCCGCTTCAATGATCCTCGAGTTGGCCTGATGAGGGATAAAAAGTTTAAGATCATCAGAAGTCAATCCGTTTCGATCTAGCATTAGCCGGGCGTACTCACTCATGGCCACGACGGCATTTTTATAGACATCCTGACCTAGCTGAACGGCGAAGTGCTCTTTGTTTTTGACTGTTTCAAGGGATGCCGGACGCTTGCTACCCCCCGCAGACATAAAGAGCGAGTCGGCTCCAGAGCCATCAATTCTCTGTTCAAAATCTAAAATTCCAAAAGTAGGGGCTACTTCACTCAGAATGACGGCCCCTGCTCCGTCCCCAAAGAGGACCGCAGTGGTTCGATCCTCGGGGTTAATGATCGAACTCATAATATCCACGCCTACAATCGCAACCTTTTGATACGATCCCGACGCGATCATTGAGGCTCCCGTTGTTAGGGCAAAAACGAAACCTGAGCACGCCGCGGATAAGTCAAATCCAAAAGCCTTGGTGGCACCTATTTTTTCTTGAATGCGGCAAGCCGTTGACGGGAATAACGTGTCCGGTGTGACCGTGGCAACGATAATCGCGTCTATTTCATTGGGTTCCACTTTTGCATTCTGGAGGGCTTGAAGGAGGGCGGGCACCCCCAATTCGGAGGCGCCTGTTCCGGGATCAGCCACTCGTCTATTTGAGATCCCTGTTCGAGATCGAATCCATTCATCATCCGTATCTAAGTATTCAGATAAATCATGATTAGAGATCGTACGTTCAGGGTAGTGTTGCCCTGTTCCAATGATTCCTACGGACTTACCTAAATGACGTGTCAAATGTAACTCCTAATACCACTTTACACGAAAGAACCTATTTGTACTTCCCGCGAGTAAAATCCGGAAACTTTACGGGAGATGAATTACGAGCGATTGAAATTTCTGATAGCGGTAATGGAGCACTCCAGATTGCTGAATCGTAAATATCAATATCTGGAACTTGGCCTTCGAGCATCGTTTGGACTAAACGATAAGCCATGATGAAGTCCATTCCGCCATGCCCTCCCTTGCTTTTTGCCCTCTCGCCGATCTCGGACCACAGCGGATGAGAAAACTGCTTTTTCCAAGTTTCAAGGGTCGCCCAACGTTCCCCTCCCGTCTGACCATCAATATAGATTCTGGGTGGATAATCCTCAAAAGCCCCCAACGTTCCCTGGAGTCGATGATGGCGGGTATACGGGCGAGGGCTTGAGACATCGTGCTGAAGAAGAACGGTTTTACCGTTGATAGTTTTCATTAAGGTTGTGTTGTGATCCCCCGTGACGTACACCTCTTTCCACTTAGGGTCTTTCTTGTCTGGAATATTCTTTTCTCTATAGAGATCTAGGCCTCTTTGAGGACTACTCATAGAAATCAGATAATCAAAGCGATCACCGAAATGGACATTCACATAAGCTGTAATAGGACCGAGTCCATGAGTCGGGTAAAGATTACCGTTGAGCCGTGTATGCCAAGCTCGACGCCAAAGACCTTCATCTTTGTCTTCGAATAAGATATCTCTCAAATCGTGGAGATAGGCACCTTCGACATGTAAGACTTCCCCGAAGATTCCTTCTTTAACCATGCGGTTAATCAACATCTCGGTTTCACCGTAGTTACAATTTTCCAATTGCATGCAGTGCTTTCGAGCCTTTTCACTTGCATTCACCAAGGCCCAAAGATCTTTGAGAGTCGTGCCTAAGGGACACTCACTTCCACAATGTTTTCCTGCCGAAAGTGATGCGAGCATCACCGGTACATGCCATTCCCAAGGGGTAGCGGTGTACACAAAATCAATATCATCACGGATCACAAGTTTCTCAAATGCATTCGGACCCTCGCTATAAATAACGGGCTCTTCGTGGCCGTGATCTTTGCATAGTTTTGCTGCACGACTAGCATTTGCTAAATTAGGATCACAGATGGCGACAATTTCAGCGCCCTGTACCGATAGGAGCTCATTCATCACGGAGCGACCCCTGAGGCCTGTGCCTACAATTCCAAATCGTACTTTCGTGTGGCGTTCAAAAGGAACTCCCTTCATGGATTTGAAGGTCGAATCAGCAGAAGGGGGATTGTCAGGAGCATTAAAGGCGCCTGCATGCTCAGCGATGAGGGGCGTGAATAATCCCGAGGCCGTAAGGCCTGAGGCAGTATAGACCGCAGATTTTAGAAGCTCCCGACGCGAATATGCATCGTCTCGCGCTGAATGTCCCATGCGTTCCTCGCTCTACTAATTAAAACTTTAATACTGATTAACCGAGATCGATAGTTGGAATGTTTTTAATTACTGGACTTAGTGGCAAACTATTAGATGATGAGAACGCTAGCAGTAATTCCTTGTCGACTTGAGGCGACACGATTTCCGGGAAAACCCCTAGCTCCGATTCATGGTTCTGGAATGGTGGAATGGGTATATCGCCATGCGAGTCAAGTATCTTCCATTGACCGACTCATTGTTGCTACCGATAGTGAGCGCATCATGGAATACGTCAAGAGTTTCGGTGGTGACGCCCTCTTAACAAGCAAGGATTGCCAATCGGGTACGGATCGTACCAATGAGACCCTTCGAATCCTCAATAAACAAGGTCATCATTTCGATTTGGTCGTCAATATTCAAGGGGATGAACCCGCTATGCACCCTTCCGTGATGAGTCGAGTCATTGAAGAAGCAACTAAAAATAAGAATTTTGATATCGTAACCGCGGCGTGTCTATTTGAGCGAGCTCAGGATATCTTCAATCCCAACTTAGTAAAAGTGATCACCGATGTAAATCAAAGAGCTTTATATTTCAGTCGATCCCCAATTCCGTTCATTCGATCTAAACAGTCATTTACTCCTACTAGTTTAGAACCAGGGGCTCTGAGGCAATTTCGCTGCCATCTCGGTATTTATGCCTATCGGACCGATGCGCTCGTGCGCTTCGCCCAATTACCGCCTGACCCCATTGAGGATCTCGAGAAGCTAGAGCAACTTAGAGCCCTAAGAGAGGGGATGGCTATTGGTGTCGCATCAGCAGATTATTTATCATTAGGAGTAGACACACCACAGGATGTGCCTTTGGTGGAAGAACTGCTTATTCGAAATGGTCTATTTCATCATTCTTGATTTCAAAGGACACCATGACCCATCACAAAGTAATCATCATCGGGACAGGGCCTGCGGGGTATACCGCCGCGCTCTATGCATCGCGAGCCAATCTCGCCCCTGTCATATTTGAAGGATCGCAACCGGGGGGTCAATTAACGATCACTACAGAGGTCGATAATTTCCCAGGTTTTAAAAATGGGATTCTAGGTCCCGAATTGATGAACGAGATGAGAGAGCAAGTTTTAAGGTTTGGTACGACCATCCTGACCGAAACCATCATTAAGGCTGATTTATCAAGTAAACCCTTTGCGCTCACCTCAGATAAATCAACCTATACGGCAGATGCAGTCGTCATCGCTACGGGTGCCTCAGCCAAATGGCTCGGAATTAAGAAGGATGAAGAACTTTCCCGCGAAGGGGGGGGAGTTAGTGCTTGTGCGACTTGCGACGGCTTTTTCTTTAAAAATAAAGAGATTGCGGTGGTAGGTGGAGGCGATACCGCACTTGAAGAAGCCACCTATTTAACCAAATTTGCAAGTAAAGTTTATCTGATACATCGCCGAGATAAGTTAAGGGCTTCTAAGGCAATGCAAGATCGAGCTTTCAAAAATTCCAAGATTCAATTTGTTTGGAATCAAGAAGTTATTTCGATTGATACTCAAGTACATAAAACTACTCAAGGTATGGATGTAGAAAAGATCTCTGGATTACAACTTAAAGATACTCAGACAGGGAGGATCTCCTCGCTATTGGTGGAGGGTTTGTTTGTGGCCATCGGTCATTCGCCAAACACCTCACTTTTCAAGGATGCATTAACCCTCGATGAATCGGGCTATATCCGAGTAACCCCAGGGACCACAAAGACCAATATCCCCGGAGTCTTTGCCTGTGGAGACGTTCAAGATAAGGTTTTCAGGCAGGCGATTACTGCAGCGGGGTCCGGATGTATGGCAGCCATTGAAACTGAGCATTATCTTTCCTCCATTGGCTTAGTTGACTAATTTACCCATGGGCCTTACGTCTAACTTTCAGCATGACCGAAGCAGAGATATTATTGCTCGTATCCATCTAGCTAAAGTTAAAGATAACCTCAGCGCTCTAAGGAAACAATCGGGTGGAAAACCTGTATGGGCGGTCCTCAAAGCGAATGCATATGGACATGGGGCTATTGAAGTTGCCGATGCCATCAAAGATCACGTCTATGGATTTGCAGTATCGACCCTCGATGAAGCCCTTGAACTTCGAACGGCCGGTCTAGAAAATGAAATTCTCATATTAGGTGGCGTAAAACCTGAGGGATGGCCCATTGCCTCTTTACTTAATTTATCCATCGCCTTAGTTGCCCCCGATAACCTGTCGGAGTTAGATGAATTTTTAAAAAATAATCAATTGAAGATTCATTTGAAAATTGACACCGGGATGGGCCGATTAGGTTTTTTGGAATCTGATATTCTCGAGTATCAAAAGGCGTTGACGCGCATTAAAGGCTCAATCGTTGGGCTAATGTCTCATTTTTCTAGTGCGGATGAATCAACCCGATCATTTATTGACCAGCAACTCTTAGTATTTAAAAAGATAAAGTCAACCTTGTTTAACTTGGATATTCAACCCTCGCAGATCCATTTTTCAAATACGGATGCCCTTCACCATGGTGTAATCGATTCCGAGACGCACATCCGACCTGGTTTAGGACTTTTTGGATTAAGTAATCACACGCAAACTAGTGACTTACAGCCCTGCCTAGATCTACTCTGCAACATCTTGCGAGTAAAGTCTGTCCCCGAAGGAACGGCGGTAGGTTACGGGAGAACCTACATCACATCCTCACCGATGAAGATTGTGACTTTGGCCTGCGGATATGCAGATGGATACCTGAGAGCCTTTAGCAATCAGTCAAGAGTATCAATTGGAGGACACTATTATCCTGTGGTGGGTAGAATTTCGATGGACTTCACCACTATCGCAGTGCCCGACACCGCTTCTATCGATGTGAAGCACCCGGTCTATTTAATTTCCTCGGACCCGACCTCGCCTTTAAGCTTAAAAAGCCTTTCGCAACTTGCACACGTGTTGCCTTACGAAATTACATGCGGTCTTCAAAGACGTATTTCTCGGGTTTACACCACTTAACGGCGGAAATCAAAAATATCACCTAGCCCTCTAAGGCTAATAATGAGATCAATTCGATTATCTTTCTTAATATTCATCCCGATAAGAGATACGGGGACCTTTGAGAACTTGAAGATGTAAGCACGACACGGTTCGATATACGCAATGCCAATCTCGCCGTAATTAATTCCGGGGGTGTAGTTAGCTGCACTTTCAGGGAGGGTGTAGTTAACTTTGTATTCGAGGCGAAACTTATCGTTGAATAATCGCTGGAGACCCGCTAGTTGTATCCCGTGCTGAGGATTATTACTAAGGCTCATTTCGGAGCGATAGTAAGAGAGGCCAATGAAGGATGCGTCGTCCTGCATAAAATCGATGACGGCTTGCCGATCTGAGCCACGGTTGCTAAAGGATGAAGAGTTTCGCAAGCTGAGTCTAAACCTTTGATTAGGTTGGTAGCTCAATAACCCATCGAGTGAACCCCATCCTTGTTGATACGTACCGTCGTATAGATAAATAGGATTGAAATGGTACTTGGCCGATAAATCCATCTTGAGTTGATTCAAAAAGAAAGAATCGCCAGAGGGCTTGAATAGCAAATACTGATTAATGCCTAAAGCGATACTTTTTTCACCAATCGGAGAACCGTCGAGACCTGGAAAACTGTCGACGGCATCAAATCTAGGTGTAAGAGATAACTCTCCATACTGTGAATTGTTGAGAAAAGATAAATAAGGTTCCAAGATGTGCTTATAACTCGCACCTTGAGGGTTACGATTCGAGGATTCATAAATTCTTCCGTATTGAGGAAGTCTGGCCTCGATCTTACCGGAGAAAAGAGTTCGAGTCTGTTCTTTGGAGATCACGTCAAAGGGATTATCTTGAGAAACGGTCCCATTGAATGTGGTCGAATAAATAGAGGAAAGATCAAACACTGGTTGGGCATAGGAATGCGTGTAATACGTGCCTCGTCCAAGAACTTCAAACGACCATTGAGATGGCCCTATATCGAACAGCGACCCGTATGCATGAAGTGCCAAATCGGATCGTTGCCAAGTAGAATCTATTGGCTGCCCCTGGTCCAAATTTCTAGCAGAGTAATTGTAGGAGCCTAAAGATAGGCGAAAATCCATAAATATTGAGCTAAGTTTGATGGGGTTACTTTGAAGACTTAATTCAGGAAGTAGTCTCTTGTAAAAGGAACTAGGGAACTCGGAGTTATAGACTCGATCACCTTCTAGAGTCGATTGGATGAATGCACGATTAGAGAAAGCCTCCATCAACACTCGACCCCATTGGTAGTTCTTTTCTAGGAGAAAATTGGAAGCATGGCTTGTTCCGGTGATAGAACCTACACCAGATCCATAATCGATGCCCATAAGGTTATCAGACGATTCATTCGAGCGAAGATAAAAGGACCATCCGGATGTATTTTTATAACTTTCTGAAAGATTAAATCGATACCGCGTTTTATTCAATGAGTCCGAATGAATGATTTCGCCAGAAAAATTACCTTTATGATTGTCCTTCAGAAACCAACGGAATTCTGTACCCCAAAGAACACCCTCTTTCGAAAACCATGTCGGATTAATAGTTGCATCTGCAGAGTCACCCAAAACCTGATAGTACTGGAGACCTAATTTTGTGCCAAGAGCACTGGACGTTCCTAGAGTTGGAGGAAGGAACCCCGAGGTTCGTTCGGTTCTAGACGGGTATATCAAATAAGGCAGGTATATAGGAGCAGGTATTCCGCCGATCGAAAGCCGGAGATTCCATAATTGAGCGTAGTTATCTAAATCTAGATCAAGTTCTGACATCGAAGCTGACCACCCTGGTTCAATTTCAGAGCAAGGCGTAACAGTCACGGTCTTAAAGTTCCATTGTCGGAATTTCGCAAACGATACGCGATCAGCCAGGATCTTCCAGGTAGGTTGAAGATCCAACTTTACGATATCAGCCGTCCCTGATCGGTTCTGCCAGTTGAAGTCTATTCGTTCCGAGTAGAAATCTAGTCCCTGAACTGTGATTTTAATTCGCCCCTGAGCCTTCATCATTCCATTGCTTGCGTTATAGATGAGAAGATCGGCCATCATCAGCATTTCGTCCGTTTGGATCACCCCTTTTGATAGCGTCCAAATAGCGCCCTCTTGAGAAACTCCTTCACCTCGCCAAGAGAACGGCAACTGCGAGTAGGGTTCAGAGGGTTTCTCGGTGACTGTAGGAGGTTTTAATTCCATCTCCAAAGGAATCGTAGTGAGTTTATTGGGTGACGGTAGAGTTTGAGCGGTCAGGATCCACGATTGTAAAAAGATCAGCAGCGTGTGGGCCAGACTCGACCTGAGACGGGTGCCTTGGATTTTACGGGGTTGATACTTCACTTCATCAGTACCTTTAAATCTTTGGATCGTTTTTTTCTTCAGGCGCGGAGAGGTCTGATTGTTTGGGGGCCTTAACCGAGGATCTTTTATTCTTATGTTTTGCTTTACGAACTAAGGAATCTACGGATGACTTGATGCTACCAAGAATATCGAACCCTGAAGTATATTTAGAGGTTGATTCGGGAGCGACGGGTTCGGCTTTGTCATCATGAAAAAGGGAACGCAAACGCTCTCTTTCGCTAAGTGCAGCGCGTTGTTTATCTCGATCTTGTTTTCCGGTATTAGGTCGCGAGCGTGTGGATTTAATTTTTACATTTTTGATATCTTTTGCCTCTAACTCTCCCTCCGATAGAACTGGGTTTTTTACAGCATTATCGTGTATGGAAGGAGCTGTTTCCACTGGGTTAGGATGTTTTTGAATTTCGAGAATGAAATCAGATAGATGAAGTGTGGAATCGGGTTGGATATCAATTTTGACGCCATGTTTTGACTCAAGATCTGAAATATCGTTACGTTTTGAATTTAGCATCAAGAGGCCGATCTCTAATGACATTTTGATGGTCATCCGGGAGGCATCTTCGCGCAAAGCAGCGGTTCTAATTTTACGGAAAAATTCAAGCAGTACGGCCTCTTTTGTTTTAACCTTACCCGTTCCCTTGCAAGCTATACAGGATTCATGATTAATGTGCTGAAGAGAGGGACGTATGCGCTGGCGGGTCATAATTAACACGCCAAAGCGATTAATTTTTCCTACTTCCATGCGTGCTTTGTCTTCTTTCAGATGATCAATTAACTGGTTTTGAACGGATTTAATATTGGTTTCTCGCTTCATATCTATAAAATCCACAGCAATAAGGCCGGCGAGATCCCTAAGCCTTAGTTGGCGCGCAATTTCTACAGCCGCATCCATATTGGTCTTTAGAGCGGTCTCTTCCTGATTATCGCCCGTAGTTTTTCCGCTGTTGACATCAATCGCGACCAAGGCTTCGGTTTGATCAATAACGATGGCTCCCCCACTCGGTAAATGAATGGTTCGGCCATAAATGAGCTCAATTTGATCTTCGGTTTGATACTTAGAAAACACATTTTTTTTGCCAACATAATGCTTAAGAACGGGGATGTAGGACGGCATGGTTCTTTTCATAAAAGCCTGAGCTCTTTTGAATGTCTCTAGGTCATCGATGAGAACCTCCGAGGTATCAGGCAAAAATCCATCTCGCAGAGTTCGAATAACGAGATCATCCTCTCTCCAAACCAAACCTGGTTGATTTTGTTTAGAGTAGCGATCTGTAATTTCACTGTAGATATCGAGTAAATAGCTCAAATCTTTTTCAAAGTCTTCCTGTGAAATCCCTAAAGACGCAGTTCGGACGATAACACCAACATCATCGGGAATAGGAAGTAAATCGACCATCTTTTTAAATTCTTTTCGCTCTTCGGAACCCTCTATTTTTCGACTAATACCATTGATGGGATTTCCAGGAGTGACAACGAGATAGCGGCCGGCGAGGCTAATTTGCGCCGAAACCATGGCGCCTTTATTACCCAATTGCTCTCGAATGACCTGAACCATAATTTCCTGGTCTTTTTTGAGCAGTTGTTGAATTTTGGTTCGACCTGAATCCTCCGAGACTAACTTTCTAGGTAGTTCTGCAAGGGGTAAGAAGCCATTACGTTCCATGCCATAGTCAACAAAAGCAGCTTGGAGACTTTGATCAATTTTAACAATTTTAGCTTTATAAATATTGCCTTTATTTTTTTCATTATGAATAAATTCAACGTCATAATCAAAGAGAACGCCATTTTTGAGTGTAGCGATTCTTATTTCTTCTTCATCTGAGGCATTGATTAGGACTTTAACGTCGGGCATATAGACACACAATGAGCCAAGGGCTCTTAAAGATTCAAAAGTGGAGAGCTTAGAGAAATAAGGATTACTTCACAAGCCATGAAAGATGGGGGGTCTTGAGGCTAAGCAAGGTTAGCCAAAGACGGTATCTTTATTATTGCACGGATGTGAAATATTGACCTAGGTATTGATATGCTTGTACTTGCGAGTACAACAAGCCGTCGGGCATAAATTCACAATGACTTAACACCGAAGTCAGGATGTCTCCTCATCCGAGCGACAGCATAGAACTACTCACTTTAGGAGGAGTTATGAAACATAGTTATCTGCGTGGTCTTATTGGCGTGGTTCTTGTCGCCAGTTTCCCTCTTGCACTCCATTCACAAGTCAAAGTTGATGCCGCTCTAAAGGCCTACGAGGTTAAATCGGGTGTCTCAGGAAATTTAAACTCGGTAGGATCTGACACCTTAAATAATTTAATGGCATTGTGGGTTGAAGGCTTTAATAAAAAGTATCCAAATACCAAGATTCAAGTAGAGGGTAAAGGTTCTGCTACGGCTCCCCCTGCTCTGTCTTCTGGTACGGCACAACTAGCTCCAATGAGCAGGAAGATGAAGGGCGAAGAAGCTGCCCCATTCGCTGCAAAATTTGGCTATGAACCCACTGATATCGCTGTAGCCATCGATGCATTAGCTATTTTTGTGAATAAGAATAATCCCCTTCAAGAAATTTCTATAGAAGAAGCAGATGCGATCTTTTCAAAAACTCGAATACGCGGCGCTTCGGAAATTTCGACCTGGGGCCAACTTAAACTTAAAGCAGACTTTGCAAATGCCTCAATTTCCATGTATGGACGTAATAGCGCGAGTGGCACCTACGGTTTTTTCAAGGAATTTGCTCTTAACAAAGGAGATTTTAAGGACACGGTTAAGGAACAGCCCGGTTCTTCATCGGTTATCCAAGGCGTAGAAAATGATCGCTTTGCCATTGGGTATTCCGGAATTGGCTATATTACTAGCGGTGTTAAAGCCCTAAAGCTATCCCAATCTGGACGCTGGAATGGCGAAGCTTTTCCACCGGCTTATGCCAATACTCTCAACGGTAAGTACCCACTTTCAAGGTTTTTATATATCTATATTAATAAAAGCCCCAAGGCTCCTTTGGACCCCTTGGTTAAAGAGTTTATCACTTATGTCTTAAGCAAAGAGGGCCAAGAAATAGTGGTCAAGGATGGCTACTATCCTCTGCCGGCATCAATTGCAGATAGGGAGATTAAAAAAATAAGCAGTAAATAACAGATCTTTTTTTTAAGAAACGGGGAGACAATTTAAATGGTCTCCCCGTTATCTTTTCCACTTCATTGGTACCTTGATGACTCGATCCGCAGATCAAATCACTAGACTTAAAGATCGTATCGCCTCTTATTTTATAAAGGCGGGGGGTATTTTGGTCTTAAGTGCAATGATGGGTATCCTTTTTTTCTTAATTTGGGTTACTTATCCCCTATTCGAATCCACTACGGTCAAGAAAAGTCGCCAGCTCGCCAATATTGAGATTGAGAGTATGCTTTCCGATAGTACGGGGTCAGCATCGATTACCTTAGATAAAAAAAATGGGATTTTCTTGATGGACCTTCGAAAGGGAGCCATCCTTTCGAACTCAGTTAATGCGCCCAAACTCCCCTGGTTATCGGCGACCCCCATTAATAGCAAAGGACAGACCCTTGTAGTTGACTCGAATCGAACTATCCACATAGGTACTCTGAAGATTCTGAAGCCGAGTGGTGACACAGATATGGCCGATTGGGTCATTGACGATCAATGGGTTCGCGGGCCCCGTCTACCCGAGGAAATTCAGAAAGTTTTTGATTTTTTTTCGTCCCTTTCGTTTGGATTAATCGAGTCAACGAACTATACAATTGCGGCACGCGACCCTCGGGGCGTCCGTTTTTTATCGTTCACTGTACCTTCTGAATCAATGATGGGTGAGCCGTTGGTGCCATCCGGTATCGAATTCGCAGGTAATGACATGGTCAGGGATGGTCTATTTTCTGATGATGGATCCCGCTTTTTTATCGTCACAGAAAAGGGCATGCTTCAAGTCTATTCGGTAGGTGAAATGACCAAGCTCCTATCTGAAAGGGAATTTAAGGAGCCCTTGAGGACCATATCTTTCTTACTAGGTGGACGAACCCTCCTTGTAGGGGGTGAGAACGGTTTAGTCTCAGCGGTCCAGTGGGTAAGGATAAAGGATACAACCAATAGTGAGGTGTATATCCTTGATGAATATCATAAATATCCTTCGTTAAATGGCCCAGTCCTTGGATTCGCTATCTCTCCAAGAGATAAAAGATTTTTAGCTTGGACTGAAAAAGATTCTTATATAGTTCATGCAACATCGGAAAAAGTTTTACCTTTAAATATCAAAATCGACAGCGGTTATTTTCTACCTAACGGAAAAGGTTTATGGATTCAATCTGGGGCTGAATTAAAAGAATTATTAATTAGCGATAATCATCCAGAAATTACTTTCAGTACATTAACAAAGCCTATCCAATACGAAGGGTACGGCTCCAAAGAATATGTTTGGCAAAGCAGTTCAGCGACGGACGATAGTGAGCCAAAGTTTAGCCTCATCCCGCTAGTCTTTGGCACTCTAAAGGCAACCCTCTACGCCTTAATCTTTGCCATCCCTATCGCGGTATTAGGCGCCATCTATACGTCTCAATTTGCCGGTATGAGGTGGCGGAATTTTATAAAACCATCCATTGAGATGATGGCTGCCCTCCCCTCTGTTGTATTGGGTTTCATCGGTGGTTTAATCTTGGCCCCATACTTCCAAAAGATGTCGGTATCCGTCTTTATCCTGCTCCCTATTTTTCTTGGCATTTTGATTCTGTTAATCCCGGTTTGGCTTATGTTACCGGCAGCTCAAAGACGCAGGCTTTCATCTGGTTCAGAGTTCTTATGGTGCCTACCCTTACTTGTTGCAGCTTATTTTATTTCGATCGAACTTGCGCCACTGATTGAGATGAAATTCTTTTCAGGTAATTTTGTTCAACATTTATTAACAAATTATGACTTAAGATTTGATCAACGAAACAGTTTAGTCCTTGGTTTTGTTTTAGGGTTCGCCGTAATTCCCCTCATTTATACCATTTCGGAGGATGCGCTATCTTCAGTACCAAAATCCTTAACATCAGCAAGCTTAGCCTGCGGCGCAAGCCCTTGGCAGACCGCATGGAGAGTCGTCTTACCGACTGCGAGCCCAGGGATTTTTAGCGCGATCATGATTGGGATCGGACGTGCTGTGGGTGAAACCATGATTGTGCTCATGGCTACCGGTAATACACCCATTATGGATTGGAGCGGCTTTAATGGACTTCGATCGTTAGCGGCCAATATTGCCGTAGAAATGCCAGAAGCACCGGTCATGGGTTCCCATTACCGGGTCCTTTTTCTTTCGGCCCTGCTTTTATTCGTCTTTACTTTTATTTTAAATACCGTCGCTGAAATTGTTTCTTCTAGACTCCGAAGAAAGTACGAGTCGCTATGATTCAAAATCTTAAATCCTACCTAAGATACGGTTCCCCCTTCATCTGGCTAAGCGGGGCTTTCCTGTCCATTGCCTTAATGATGATTGCAGGACTTATCCTATTTATATCCAAAGAAGGGTTAAGGGCCTTTTGGCCATCCCCCATAGCTCAAGTAGAATTAAATGATGGTTCCAAAGTACTTGGCATCCTAACCGACTATGAATCGGCTACTGCAAACGATACGGCCAAATACCAATTTAGAGTAGGAAATCGAGATCTAAACGGCCTTGATTTTAGATGGATTGAGGCCACTTCAATTAAATCGATTCTTTATCCAAAGGATATCGTTCTTGTCGAACGTGAGGAGTATGGTTATCTAATTGGACGTTTCGAATCCCTAGTAACTCGAGATCTTCAGGAACCGATAGTCAACAACCGTATACCTCACTCAGTCATATCCAAGACAGAACAGTTAAGAAGTCAGATCAATGAGATTCGGAAAACAAAAATCGGGAAAATTAATCAGAAAGTTGAGGCAAATAGATTAACTCTTAAATCAAAGATTGATGAAACAACCCGAAGACATATCACAGAAGAAAATCTCTTGTTAGAATCTGAATACCGAGTCCTATCAACTCAACTTGATCAATTAGAGACATCGGCCAATCAGGCTTCAGTGCAAGTTCGAATAGACGATGGCCGAGCTATGGACCTAAAGATTAGGTACATCGTGAGATACTTCGAGCCCAACAATCTTAATATATGGGGAAAGTCGTTAATTTTTTTCTCAAGAATAAATGAATTTCTCTCGAGTCAGCCCCGTGAATCCAACACCGAAGGCGGGGTATTCCCAGCGATTTTTGGGACAGTGCTCATGGTCCTGATTATGTCGATCCTAGTAGTCCCTTTGGGAGTCATTGCTGCAATCTATTTAAAAGAATATGCTCGCAACAACCTGCTTACGAGGTCGATACGCATTGCGGTCAATAATCTAGCCGGGGTTCCTTCAATTGTCTTTGGCGTATTCGGATTAGGATTTTTCGTATACGGTATTGGAGGTTCAATCGATCAGTTATTCTACAGTAATGCACTACCTGCCCCAACCTTTGGTACCGGGGGAATTTTGTGGGCCTCTTTGACTCTTGCTCTCCTAACGATCCCGGTGGTTATTGTCGCCACAGAAGAATCTATTGCAGCTATTCCTAGGTCGCAGAGAGAAGCAAGCTTAGCGTTGGGTTCAACCAAATGGCAGACCATCACCCACATTGTGTTACCGGGATCTGCACCCGGTATATTGACAGGCTTTATCCTTGCCATGGCGAGAGGCGCTGGAGAAGTCGCCCCCCTCATGATTACCGGAGTGGTAAAGCTGGCTCCCTCCCTTCCCATTGACTCCACATGGCCTTTTTTTCACCTAGACCGAAAGTTCATGCATCTTGGATTTCATATATTTGACGTGGGTTTTCAAAGTCCGAACAGCGAGGCCGCAAAGCCAATGGTCTTTATGACAGCCCTGCTTTTAGTTTTGATTGTCATTTCCCTTAATTTGGCAGCTCTCATTCTCCGCAAGAGGGCAAGAAAGAATCTTGGCGGAAGTACCTTTTAAGGAGGAAAATACCTCATGGTGAATGAACGAATCACTGACAGCACGACCAAGAATGCCACGAACGACAATGAAGTTATATCGATCCAAAACTTCAATTTTTTCTATGGACCGACTCAAGCCCTATTCAATATTGATTTATCCGTTAATCAACATACCGTGATGGCTCTCATTGGGCCTTCCGGGTGTGGCAAGAGTACACTCTTGCGATCTATCAACCGTATGAATGATTTAATCGATGGGGCTTACGTACAAGGTAAAGTTATGGTCAATGGTATTGACATTTACGACAAAAGTTGTGATGTCATCGAACTTCGACGAAACATTGGAATGGTATTTCAAAAATCTAATCCTTTTCCTAAAAGTATCTTTGAGAACGTCTGCTATGGTCTTCGAATTGCGGGCATCACAGACAAAGAGTTCATTGAACAATCCGTAGAACAAAGTTTAAGGGATGCCGGGTTATGGGACGAGGTTAAAGATCGTTTACGAGAAAATGCGATGGGTTTATCCGGGGGTCAACAACAGAGGTTGTGTATCGCAAGAGCACTATGCGTGAAGCCTCAAATTCTACTAATGGACGAGCCCTGCTCTGCGCTGGATCCAATAGCAACGACCAAGATTGAAGAGTTAATTTTTAATCTTAAGAAATCCTATACCATCATCATTGTTACCCATAACATGCAACAAGCAGCTCGCGTTTCTGACTTTACCTCATTTTTTTGGCTTGGAAAATTGATTGAGGTTGGTAAGACTGAAAAAATATTTACTAATCCGTCAATCAAAATAACAGAAGACTATATTTCGGGGAGATTCGGATGAATCAAATACATCTTGATGAAGAACTTCAAGGTTTACGCACGGGATTAGCCATCATGGCAGGCGAAGTAGAGCGCATGGTGGAACTAACAAGGGATTGCTATCTTAAGCGCAATGCCGCCTTAGGCACCACTGTCTTGGATTTGGACCGATCTATTGACATTCATGAAATCGAGTTGGAAAAAAAGTGCCTTGATATTCTAGCCCTTCGAGCCCCCTTCGCCACCGATCTCCGAATAGTCGCCTCTACTTTAAAGATTATTTCCGAATTAGAGCGGATTGGAGACCATTCAGTTAACATATCAAAAAGATTCATCAATATCGTAAATCAACCAAGCACTCTCGATGATAAATGGATCAATGAAATCGGATCTGAGGCTTTGAAACTAGTCAAAAGATCCTTCGATTCTTTCTTATCTAAGAATGTTGATTTAGCTAGATCTGTTATTACGGATGACGATATTGTCGATAAACTCTATGCTAAAACTTACGATGAGGTTTTAAAGATAATGCAAAAGGACCCAGGGGCCGTAGAACGGGGATCCCATATCATCCTGATTATAAAGAATTGGGAACGCATTGCGGATCAAGCTACTAATATCGCCGAAGAAGTTATTTTTATGGTCGAAGGCCATAACGCTAAACACACCTATCTAGACCAACGAGATTAGGCATGCTTCACGCATTTATTGTTGAAGACGATTTTGATATACAACAATCACTTATCCAGGCTTTATCTCGAGAAGGCTTTAAATCAAGTGCTTTTTCTACTGGACAAAAGGCATTGGAGGCCCTCAAATTAGCCGATAAAGACGCCTCGCTCTACCATATCGCTTTGATAGACCTGACCCTACCCGATATGGATGGGCTTGATATATTGCGTTATTTGAGGGGATCTGCAACCCTCAAGAATCTCCCCTGCATTCTGGTTACAGCTAGGACAGAAGAAATCGATCGTGTTATCGGCTTAGAGCTCGGAGCGGATGATTACATATCGAAACCCTATTCCATTCGGGAACTATCAGCTCGCGTGAAGGCCCTTATGCGTCGAACACAAATAGATCCAAACGATACTGCTCAATTAACCCTTCAATGCGGTCCGATTAGGGTTGATCTTTCAAGCCGACAAGTTCATATTAATAAAAAAATCTCTACTGAGTTCACCCGCAAAGAGTTTGAATTACTTGTTTATTTGATAGAGAACCAAGGAAGAGTATTAAGTCGAGAAAAGATCCTCCAGTCCGTTTGGGGACTCGATTATCTTGGTGAAAGTCGGACCATTGATGCTCATGTTAAAAGAGTTCGATCCAAATTGGGAGCATACGGAGATTTGATCGAAACATCGATTGGTGTGGGTTATCGGATGCTGAAACCAGACGATTAGCGAATTACTTCTTGATCCCAATTTGCGCTAGAAGCCATGACCATTGAAACGCTCTTTCTTTGAGGGCATCATAACGTCCCGATGCTCCCCCGTGGCCAGCCGCCATGTTGCACTTCAGAAGCAAGGGCGTTTCATTCGTCTTATAGGTCCTCAACTTGGCGACATATTTAGCTGGCTCCCAATACATGACTTGGCTGTCATTAAGTGAAGTGGTGACAAGAACTGGAGGATAATTTTGCTTAGAGATATTATCGTACGGTGAGTAACTTAACATGTAGTCGTAGTATGTTTTATCTTTAGGATCCCCCCACTCAGTAAATTCTCCGACGGTCAAAGGAAGAGACTCGTCCCACATGGTATTCATTACATCCACAAATGGAACGGCGGAATGAACAGCCGCCCAAAGATCTGGGCGCATATTGGTCACTGCACCCATTAGGAGACCTCCGGCGCTTCCTCCTTCGATCACAATACGCTTAGGATCTACAAATTTTTCTTTAGAAAGCCAAAGCGCCGAATCGATAAAGTCATTAAAGGTATTCATTTTGTTTAGTAGCATCCCTTGATCGTGCCACGCTTCACCCATTTCGTTTCCACCGCGAATATGGGCAAGGACAAAAACTATCCCACGATTCACGAGGCTCAGACGGGCGCTACTAAAACTAGGATCAAGGCCTAGGCCATAGGAACCATAGGCGTAGAGAAAAGCCGGGGATTTACCGTCACGTTGAATTCCTTTTTTATGGAGAATGCTTAAAGGGATTCGTACACCATCTCGCGCAACTGCCCATTGTCGTTCGGTGACATAATCCTTAGGATTGAAGTCTCCGATAATCTCTTGTTGTTTTAAGACTTTCTTAGTCTGAGACTTGAAGTCATATTCGTAAAGGGTGGGTGGCGTAATCATACTTTGGTAACTAAAGCGATAACTAGGCGTATCGTATTCAGGATTTTCGGCACCAGAAAGAGTATAAAGGCTTTCATCAAATTTAAAATCATCCCACTTCTTTCGTTCAAAATCATAAAGTTGAAGTTTAGCTAATGCATTCTGTGTGGTAGATAAAACGGCATACCCTTTAAACAGATCGAAACCCTCAATGAGGATATTGGGATTATGAGCAACAAAGTCGACCCATGATTCCACCTTTGAAGGACTCAGGGTTCTGACAATCTTAAAGTTTTTCGCATTAGCATTAGTTCTGATGAAGAAGGCATTATTTCCATGATCAACGTCGTATTTATGCCCAGTCTTGCGAGGAAGTATGCAGATAGGTGACAAATTAGGGTTTTTGGGGTCTAAAGACCAGTTTTCCCAAGTATCGGTACTGCGAATTGAGACAAAAATAAAGTTTTCATCACTAGATTTATTCAAATAAAGGCTGAATTTTTCATCTTTCTCTTCCATGACAAGATGTGGCTCAGGGTCCTTGAGACTCCGACGCCATACCTGATTTGATCGTTTAGTGACCGAATCTTCGGTGGTGTAAAAGAGGGTTTCTCCATCTGTAGACCAGGTCATCGAGGTGACACGTTCAGCCGTGAAACCAATTAGTTTTCCTGAAGATAAATCTTTAATGGATAAACGATATTGACGAAAGCCCGTTGTATCCATGGTGAAAGCGAGCAAATGGCCATCTTCCGTTATAGTCATGCCCCCCAGAGACGCAAAAGCATGGCCCTTAGCAAGTTCATTGAGATCAAGAAAAACATCTTCTTTCCCACCAGATTTTGGTTTTCTACACATTAGGGAATATTGCTTCCCTTCTTCGGTTCTTGAGTAATAGAGCCAAGAACCCCGTGCGTAGGGTACCTGCATATCCGTTTGCTTGATGCGACCTAACATTTCTTTATACAAGTCCTGGGTGAATCCAGAAATATCCTGTGTCATAAGATCGGTATACTGATTTTCCTCATTCAGGTAATCGATCACTTTTGAATTTGACTTCTCTCTTAGCCAGAACCATGGATCGCTCACGGTTTGCCCATGGCGAATCTCCTCGTGTTTCTGGGTTTTGGCTTTGGGTGGTTGAGTCATGGCTGTTTGTCCATTAATGAAAATCAGGTTAGAGAGTAGAAAAATCAAAGAGCCGAGTCTCATATAATCCAAAGGGCACCCCTACCGTTTTATCTAGTTTAATATACGGCTATCTTCGCAACCCAAGGCTAAATGAAAAAAAGGAGCTAAATGCTCCTTTTTTTCATTTCTACCCTTTAGTGATTTGAATTAAATAAAGAGGGGGGCCATCACCAAGGTTACGGTAGCCAGGAGTTTGATCAGAACGTGGAGGGATGGTCCAGCAGTGTCCTTAAAGGGATCGCCGACGGTATCACCCACAACTGCGGCGGAATGCGTGGGATTCTTTACTTTATTACCCTGCGCGTCCTTGATATATTTGCCGCCAAGTGCGCCTGTCTCAATGTACTTCTTAGCATTGTCCCAAGCTCCACCAGAATTGTTTAGATAAAGTGCCATAAGAATGCCTGTAATGGTTCCGACCATAAGCATGGCTGCAACCGATTCTGCTGCAATATATCGATCGATATCTGTAATAAATACACGGAAAGTTAATCCAACCACTATTGGGGCTAGAACAACTAATAATCCGGGAGCGATCATCTTCGCTAGTGCAGATTTGGTGACAATATCAACGCATGCGCCGTAGTCAGGTTTGAAATCAGCAGGGAACTGAATAATGTCGTTTACCCTGGGTAAGCTGGAAAATTGCCTACGTACCTCAACGATAATACTCTTTGCCGCTGAACCGACTGCGCGAATACACATTGAACTAAATAGGAAAACGAGCATAGCGCCCAACAGGGCTCCAACAAAAACTACTGGCTTGCCCAAGTTGACATCGAGTGTTTCGATTCCCGTATAGTGCTTGATTTCATCAATATAAGCTTGGAAGAGAAGAAAAGCCGCCAAGCCTGCCGAACCAATGGCGTAGCCCTTGGTCAGTGCTTTCGTGGTATTACCGACCGAGTCTAAACGATCGGTCCGTTTTCGGACCTCTTCTGGTTGTTCGGACATTTCAACAATGCCGCCGGCGTTATCGGTAATAGGTCCAAACGTATCCATGGCTAAGATGTACGCAGCCGAAGCCAGCATTCCCATCGTTGCCACCGCTGTTCCAAACAAGCCACCCTCAGGTAGACCACTTGTTTTACCAAGGTAATACGAACTGAGTAAGGCAGCACTTAATGTGACCACCGGCATCCAGGTACTTTCAAAACCTACCGCGGTTCCTTCAATGACGTTGGTGGCCGGACCCGTAGTTGAGGCTTCTGCGATCGCACGGACTGGCCTGTATTTATATTCTGTGTAGTATTGAGTTATAAATACATATATCACTGAAGTTATAACACCAATTACGCCGCATAAAAAGAAATGCCACCAAGCGTTGGGCGCCTGAGGAGAATTGAGGAGCCAATGAGATGCGTAAGCAAACATCGGCAACGCAAGAATCACTGAGATGTAGTACCCACGGTTAAGAGCAGCCATAGGATCTTCATCTTCAGAAGTGAGTTTCACAGAAAGAATTCCAACAATGGAGGCTAAAATCCCAAAAGCCCGAGCGACCAGAGGGAACATCATCACACCTACAACGCCCATACTAAATCCCATTCCATTTTTCTCACTTACTAGGGCTAGTGTTGATCCGAGAATCATTGCTCCAATATTTTCAGCCGCAGTAGACTCAAATAAATCTGCACCACGACCGGCACAGTCTCCAACGTTATCGCCCACTAAATCAGCGATAACTGCTGGATTCCTAGGGTCATCTTCCGGAATACCCGCTTCCACTTTTCCAACCAAATCCGCGCCCACATCCGCTGCCTTCGTATAGATACCGCCGCCCACTTGTGCAAAGAGAGCCACAAAAGAGGCTCCAAAGCCATAGCCCACGATAAGGAGGGGGATGTTTTGAACCGCAATATTAGGATTTACGGACTGGACCAACATAAATAGACCCGCCACACCCAAAAGACTCATAACAACAACCAACATCCCGGAAACAGCGCCGCCTCTTAGCGCTATTTGTAACGCCTCGTTTAAAGAAGTCCGCGCAGCAGCCGCAGTCCGGATGTTAGATCGAATGCTGACCCACATTCCTACATAACCAGCAAACACTGAACAAAGGGCTCCGAGTGCAAAAGAAAGTGCAACCCAAATACCCAACTGCAGAGCGGTATTAACCGGATCGAATTCTTGATGATCTCTAATAAATCCGTAGCCCGCAAATAGTAGGAGGACAAATAATACGGAAAGATAAGCTATGGTTCTGTTCTGGCGTGCCAAAAAGGCCTCCGCGCCATCTTTAATCGCGTCAGATATTTTTCGCATTGCGGGCGTTCCAGTATCTTTAGCCATGACCCATCGAACCAGCCAGGCAGCAAACAGAAGTCCTGCAAAAGTGCAGCCAAGAACGATATACATTAAAGTATTAAGACTGTTCATATCCATAAACTCCTTGAATTTAAGTGTTGCTTGTCAGCGCAGATACAAAAGATTATCTTATCAGACAACCCCTCTATATTAAGGGGTTAAAAAGCATTACTATCGGTCACAGCGGGGCAATAATATAAACGGCGAGTTATGATAGAAGTTTCCTGCAAAAGCATATAAGGAGATTACTTTACGTGAAAGTCCTATCGCATAAGTGGCATTGGCGCTATATGGAATTAGCCAAAAATGTTGCGCTGTGGTCTAAGGATCCCTCAAGTCAGATTGGGTCGGTAGCCGTCGGCGCTAAAGGACAGATCCTATCCCAGGGTTACAACGGTTTTCCCCGCGGGATTGAAGATACAGACGAGCGATTACGGAATCGCCCTACTAAATATCAATACGTAGTTCATGCAGAGATGAACGTAATTTACAACGCAACCTATAATGGAATCTCTTTAGACCGATCTGTTTTATACGTATGGGGACTACCGATCTGCTCTGATTGCGCCAAAGGGATCATACAGGTGGGTATCCGTGAGGTGTATTGGTGTTGTGAAAAGGATATTCCCGATAATTGGAACGAGTCTATGGCATTGACTGCATCAATGTTTAAAGAAGTGGGTATTAAATTCGAGCGTCTATCTCACGAGTCTTCAAATGGCTAAAAAAAATAACCGACTATCGCGAAAACCCCTTGTGGGTCTTATTATGGGTTCTCAATCAGATGCCAGCACCATGCGTCTTGCAGCTCAGATGCTTAAGAAGATGAATGTACCCTTCGAAATGAAGGTGGTTAGTGCCCACCGCACCCCCAATTTACTCTTCAAATACTGTGAATCCGCTGCAGATCGAGGGTTACAAGTTCTTATTGCGGGAGCCGGGGGTTCAGCTCATTTACCTGGTATGGCTGCCTCTAAAACCCATCTACCTGTGATAGGAATTCCCATCTACACCAAACCGCTACACGGGTTAGATTCTCTCCTTAGTATTGTACAAATGCCCAAGGGGATTCCAGTGGCCTGCGTAGCGGTGGGTAAATCAGGAGCTGCCAATGCAGCTCTTCTAGCCATATCGATCTTAGCCTTATCCAACAAGCAGCTTGCATCAAATCTGAAGAGATTTCGAGCTGACCAAACCAAAAAGATTCTAAAACTAAAATCCTTTTAATTTGGGATATTTGTGAACAATGAAGTCGTATTTCATGACTTGGGTCCTGTCCATTACCGTGCCGGTCTTAGAATTCAGAAATTGCTGGAAGAAGATGTTCAAGGGGCCAACCAGCAACATCTCGTAGTTTTAGAACATAACCCTGTATTTACTTTAGGGAAAAATGCTAATCGCGAAAACCTTATTTGGACCGATAAATTTCTCGACGAGAAGCGGATTCAAGTCTTTGAGACTACTCGGGGAGGAGATATTACTTATCATGGACCCGGCCAAATCGTTGTCTATCCCATCCTTAATCTGCAACAGATTGGAATCAATCTTGGAAACTTCGTAAGGGGCCTCGAAGAATCTATGATTCGTACAACTTCTCAATTAGGAATATCCGCACAACAAATCAAGGGAGATTCCGGAGTATGGGTAAGAACGGATAATAAATTTTCCAAGCTAGGTGCCATAGGGTTACACGTATCAAAGTGGATTACGACGCACGGAATTGCATTCAACGTTAGCCCTAACCTTGATCATTACTTGGGTATTAATGCCTGTGGTTTCAAAGATCGAGGTGTTGCAAGTATTGCCTCTTTACTTGGAGACAAAGCGCCTCCCGTTAGTGTAGTTAAGAAGATTTTGATCAGTGAGATTTGTCAGCAGTTCGGTTTGAATCTCCATCAACCCCCTGCACCAACCCGAAGCGTGTCGGTGATCGTCTTTCGAGAGATCACGAAGAAAATTGAGATATTAATGATGAAGCGAGTTCCCGAGGATGGCGGATGGTGGCAAAGCGTTACCGGAATGTTAGATCCGGGTGAATCGTTAACTCAAGCGGCCCTTAGGGAAGTTTTTGAGGAGACGGGGCTGAAAGGCGACTTGATTGATTTAAATTACCAACACACTTTTGTGATTCCAAAAGAACGTCTCGGAAAACCCTATTTATTTAACACAGAACATTGTTTTGCTCTGAGGGTTGGTGCTCCAGAAGCAAAGGTAGTTCTTTCGGAATTCGAGCACGAGGTCTATGAATGGGCGAGCGTTGACAGAGCCAAAGATCTAACTCCGTGGGATGGAATGAGGATTGTGATAGATCGATTATCGGATTTATTAAAGGATTAATTTCCTTACTTTTATCTAAATTTAAAATATAGAGGTACATTTAGATATATGTACACCGATGACCAACTATCTATCCGAGACCTCGCTCGGAATTTTGCACGAAGTGAAGTAGAACCCGAAGCCTCAATGAGAGACCGGGAGAGCCTATTCGCATCAGCTCTGATTCACAAACTTGGCGAAATGGGATTCATGGGAATGATGGTACCCGAGAGTTATGGAGGATCAGGGCAGGATTTAATCTCTTACCTATTAGCGTTAGAAGAAATCGCCTACTGTGATGCCTCACTAGCTGTTGCTATGAGTGTAAATAATTCAGTAGTCTGCGGGCCAATTTTATCTTTTGGTTCTGAGGAACAGAAGAAGAAATATTTACCAGATTTATGTTCCGGACGAGCCTTGGGATCTTTCATGCTGAGCGAACCGAACGCAGGTTCTGATGCAGCTTCACTCCAATCGAAGGCAACCAGAATCGATGGCGGTTGGATCCTAAATGGCTCTAAAGCTTGGATCACCAACGGAGCGTACGCAAAATACTTCATAGTGATGGCGGTCACCAACCCTAGCCTTGGAAAAAAGGGGATATCGGCATTTGTCGTCGAATCAGGACACAAAGGCCTCATCCTTGCTCCGGCCGAAAAAAAAATGGGGCTTAAATCTTCGAATACCGTCATGGTAACCCTCCAGGATGTTTTTGTTCCCGAGGAGAACCTCCTAGGCCCTGAAGGCGCCGGGCTTCAGGTTGCCCTTGGTGGTCTCGATGAAGGACGAGTCGGGATAGCAGCCCAAGCTCTCGGAATTGCACAACGAGCAGTCGATGAATCAATTAAATATTCGAAAGAACGAACCACTTTCGGGAAACGAATTGGTGACCATCAATCCATTTCAACCTACTTAGCAGAAATGGAATCCAAAGTACAAGCCTCTCGTTTATTGATATATCGTGCTGCTTCAAAAATTATGAATCATCAAAAAGCAACCCTTGAGTCAGCCACGGCTAAATTATTTACGACTGAGAATGCCGTATGGATATGCGACAAAGCCGTCCAAATACATGGGGGTTATGGGTACACCAGCGACTATGTGGTGGAGCGCCTCTATCGTGATGTTCGAGTTACAACAATTTATGAAGGAACCTCAGAGATTCAGCGTATTGTCATTGCTCGAGAGTTGCTCGGTAAATAGGCCTTTGAGGACTGCTTTTTGGCCAATGAGCAACCCTAAAGGTCCTTTCGCCGCTTTCTAAAGTTCTAATTAAATATCCTAATACCTCAAGGGCTATACTGAAGAATCACAGTTTATCCGACTACTTTGAGGAACATAATTCTATGAAATCGCGATCAGCCTTCTTTGCCTTTTCAGCCCTTCCAATGATGATTGTCTCTGCCCAAGAGCCCATCAAAAGCGAGCCCTTGAAGTTATCGTTATTCGATGCAGTGCAAACTTCTTTAAAAAATAATTTACAAGTTGGAATTGCTAGAAATATTCGTGCAGCCACCAAAGCTAATGAACTAATACAAGATGGCGCTTTCGATTTTAACTTCATTACATCCGACAATTATTCAAAGATCCAGTCGGCTAGTATTTCCAATAGCACCATTCAGAACTCACCATCCACTCTTATTACAACGGAAACAAATTCGACCAGAAAATCTCGATCCCTGACGGCTACTCTTTCCAAAGCCTTCATTTGGGGGGGGACTTTTCAGGCTAATTACCTCGGCCCCAATTACAATTCTTCGATTGTAAGTGGTACTCAAACTATTACGCCAATTTCCAGCCCCTCTATAACATCACCCTTTGGACCTCTTCCTGCAAGCCCCTTCCCTTATACCGGATCGTTCAGCGCATCCTATACTCAGAGCCTCCTTAAGGGGTTTGGCCCCCGTTCTGCCGCAGCTAATTATCTTGTGAGTCAAAATAACTCAATTGCCTCCGACTATACATTTCAGCAGTCAATTATTGCCCTGGTCTCATCCACAGAAAATCTTTACTGGGATCTGGTATTTGCAACACGAAACTTCCAGAACAAAAAAGCATCATTAAATTTAGCTCAAGCGCAGCTCAAAGAAAGCAAGGTTCGGGTTGAGGTTGGAATTCTCGCTCCAATCGAAGTAACGTCCGCTGAAGCACAAGTCGCTCTACGCGAGCAGGATATCATCACCGCTGAGGCTCAGTATTTAAATGCAACCGATGCTCTTTATCGTGCCCTTTACCCAACTATCCAAGATCGTCCCTCTGGTATTATTCCAACTGATGTGCCTACCGTCGAACCACTTGTAGGCGACCCTATCTCGGCAATTGACCTAGCAATTCAGAATAGAGTTGAATTAAAGGTAGCGGAACTCGATCTTAAATCTAAAGAAATCCTTAAAAGCAATGCATTCAACCGAATGCTTCCACAACTAGATGTGAGCGTGGGCATAAACGAGAATTCTGCAACGCGATCAACACCCACATTGGTACGAGAGGACTTAACTAGTAAGCGGTATCCGGGCTATAGTTTTGGGGTCACGTTCTCGATTCCTCTATTAAATCGTGCAGGTAGAGGGAGCAATGCTGTTGCCAATGCCCAATATAGACAGAGCGAACTCAATCTTCAAGACCTCAAATTAAGCATTCGACTTCAAGTAGAACAAGCTTTTAGAAATGTTGATGCGGCATCAAGAGGCGTAAATGCAGCTCAGAAAACTAGATTATTCACTCAGCAGGACTTTGAAGCAGAGCAAAAGAAATTTCAGAATGGTATGAGTACAAACTTTCTTGTTCAATCGAAGCAAAATACCCTAGATGCATCGATAGCTAATGAATTACAGGCACAAATCAATTACGCTAAGGCCAAGACAGCACTTGAACAAGCGCAAGGAACCCTGCTCCAGGCGCGCGGACTCGAAATCAAATAGTTAACTGAAAGCAGAGATTCCGGTTATCTCCTCGCCAACAATTAATGTATGCATATCATGTGTACCTTCATAGGTATAAACGGATTCCAAGTTGGCCATATGCCGCATGACGGGGTATTCATCTAGTATTCCATTAGCTCCCAAAATCGTACGCGCTGAACGACATACATCGAGGGCAACTTTAACATTATTCATCTTGGCCATAGAAATTTGTGCAGGGGTAATCTTATGGCTATCCTTAAGTTTTCCTAACTGGAGTGCGAGTAACTGGCCTTTGGTGATTTCAGTGACCATTTCGGTAAGTTTTTTTTGTTGCAATTGAAATCCAGCGATAGGACGATCAAATTGCTTTCTATGCAAGGCATAATCAAGGGCTGTTTCATAGCACATCTCAGCTGCTCCGAGAGCCCCCCAAGCAATGCCATAGCGAGCTTGAGACAAGCAACTCAGCGGAGCTTTGAGACCTCGAGCTTCCGGTAAGAGCGAAGTCTCTTCATCAACAAGAACATCCTCAAGGATTAATTCGCTGGTTACGGATGCCCTGAGACTCCACTTCCCCTTCATAAGGACTGATTTAAAGCCGGGGGTTGACGTTGGAACAAGAAAACCCCTAACGCCCTGCTCAGTCTGTGCCCACACAACAGCAACATCAGAAATACTTCCGTTCGTAATCCACATTTTTGTCCCGTTAATCAACCACTTGCCATTACTCTGTTTAACTGCCTTAGTAAGCATTCCGGAAGGATTAGATCCGAAGTCAGCTTCAGTAAGACCAAAACAACCTACTTTCTCCCCAGAGGCAAGTAAGGGGAGCCAATAGTCTTTTTGCCTATCGTTGCCATACTGAAAAATAGGCCACATCACGAGGGAACTCTGTACCGAGGCAACCGAGCGAATACCAGAATCGCCTCGCTCTAATTCGTACATTAATAGGCCATAGGAGATAGCAGAAAGATTAGAACAACCGTATTTTTCAGGAAGCGTAGGTCCAAAAAAACCTAGGCTACCCATCTTGGAAATAAGGTCATGAGGAAAGGTCTGATCTTGGGCATGTTTTTCAATAATGGGAAGAACTTCCTTATTTACAAACTCTCGGGCCGATTGCTTGACCAATTTCTCCTCATCTGTGAGATGCAGCTGAAACAGCATGAAGTCAGTTGAAAATGAACCGGAGTGTGAGGTAGGCATAATTAATTATCTCCTGATGATCTATTTGAGCGTTTAAGGTCCCAATTTAGTGGTATCGGTGCCGCTTCCGACCTTTCATGACATTTTCGGCAGCGAGCTTCGTAGAGATCAGATGCGCCAACGAGGACTCGATCTGATGAATTTACTAATCGTTGGGTACGAGTCCCTAAACCACCACATTGCATGCAGACCGCTTGAAGTTTTGTTACAAACTCTGCTTTCGCAAGTAAAAGGGACATGACCCCAAATGGCTCTCCAAGATAATCTTGATCAAGTCCAGCAAGAATGACTCGGTGTCCTTTATCAGCCAAAGCTTCCACTATTGAAACAAGTCCCTCATCGAAGAATTGAGCTTCATCGATAGCGACCGTAGTTATTTCATGATTTATTTTTTCGATGAGTTGTGTGGAGTTTAGAATTGGAATGGCCCTAAAAAACTTACCTTCATGGGTAGATATTTCTTCTTTTTTTGATCGAGTATCTAAGATGGGTTTAAAAACCTGAACGGGCTGTTTGGATATCACCACCCGATTTACCCGACGAATCAATTCTTCAGATTTACCTGAAAACATCGGTCCACAGATCAACTCGATGGTTCCTGACGTTTTTGACATGACCATCAGATTGGCCTCAAATTTAAAGGGGAGAAATACCGTTGGGAAGTCATATACAATACTACTAGGAGCCCTGCTCCATCCCAAGAATCTATAGATTGAGGCGTCTGTGATTAAGAAAATGATCCTTTTGACTTCCCTTTTCCTGGCAGTCTCTTTGACTGCTCAAACCGGTCGAATTTTGGGTAAAGTAATCAATTCGAAGGGTGAGCGAATTCCAAAAGCCAAACTGGTATTACGGTTGGCGTCTAGAAATCTGTCTAAAACTATCTATGCTGACGAAAAAGGGGCTTTCTTTCAAGTGGGTCTCGAGCCACAGCTTTTTGAAGTTACAACGACAGCCGAAGGTTATCAGCCTACGAGAGAGCAGGTCAAAATAGACCTATCGGAGCCTGTCCAGTTAGATATCACCCTTTATCGTATAGGTGAAGATCGCCCAGCTCAATTGGGTGGAGTTCGATATGGCGCTACCGCGAATCGTGATATTCAAAATGAAGCATTCGTAAAAGAAGAAAATCCAGAAAGCAGTACTTCTTCTGACCCAGCAATGAAACTAGATACAGAATCACGTCAGTTTTTCAATCAAGGTCTTCCTCTGTATAGAGAAAAAGATTTCAAAGGAGCCGTCGACCTATTTTCGAAGGCTTACCAAGGAATGAGCGCAGCATTGCAGTCCATGAAAGATGAAGCGATAAAGAATGAATTATTAACCTTGCTGCCCAAAGTCAAGAAAGCTTATGCTATCTCCTTATACAGTTCTGGTAATACGAAAGAAGGCACTGTACTTCTCGCTGAAATTGCCGATTCTGAGCCCGACAATAAAAGCAATGCCGATATTTTTGACATGCTTGTTCGTCACTATGAGTCAGCAAAGGATAATAACAACGCGACAAAATATCGATCATTTCTCGAAAAAGCTGTAGGACCTAGGCCTGAGATCGCCTATAACGATGCTGTGGCTGCCTTTAATGAAGGAAAAACAGGCGAAGCGCGTACAAAAGTTCTCAAGGCTATCAGTGCCGATCCAAATTTTGCTGAGTCCTATTGGCTTCTCGGGATGTTGGAATACAGCAGTGGCAATATCCCTGCCGCAAAAAATAACTTTAAGAAATATCTAAGCTTAGAACCGAATGGAAAATATGCTAAGGATATTAGACAAGAACTTAACGGTATGTAATTTAGATTTCTATTTGAAGTTCGATAGGGCAATGGTCTGATCCCATGTCATTCGCATGAATAGATGATTTTTTGACTCGCCCTAGAAGAGATTCCGAGATAAGGAAAATATCAATTCTCCATCCAGCATTACGAGCTCGAGCACCGATACGATTACTCCACCAGGTATAGATATCTTGGCTTCTGGGATTTAGATGACGGTGAATATCCACAAGCCCAGTGCTTAAATACTGCCTGAAGTCCTCCCTTTCTTCGTCGGTAAAACCAGGACTAGAAGTATTAGCCTCCGGATTATAGAGATCGAGGGGCTCCGGAGCCACATTCAGGTCTCCTACAACGATAATATCGTGGCCTAGGGCTTGATGATGCTGAACCCTACGAACCACTTGACTCGAAAAAGCACGTTTGTAGTCGAGGCGCTTGAGAGAATCTGATGCGTTAGGAAAATACCCTGATAGTAAGAGGGTCTTGCCGAATAAGCCCTCAATTAAACGACCCTCCTGATCTATCTCTGGAATGCCCAGAGTCGATTGGGTTATCACTTCAAGACCTTTTCTAACGAATAGAGCCGTACCCGAATAACCTTTTTTAATTAAACATGAATGCCAGGTGACTTGATATTCATTTTCAATCAGCTGACGAACACTAAGATCAATTTCATGCCATTCAGAACGAATTTCTTGTAGGCAGAGAATATCTGGGTTTCTTAATTCAAGCCAACCCATAAAATTTTTTTTTAAAATACTTCTGAATCCATTTACATTCCAACTAAAGATTGAAACATGAGACATAAATAAAAACTCTAACGAACCACAAAGCCAGGCTCTGCACTAGAAGGAATTTCCATGAGAAACGGCAAGGTGTTATGTCCCGAAGCCGCCATCACCATACCTCGGCTTTCTATTCCCATTAATTTTCTTGGGGCTAGGTTGGCGATAACAACGATTTTTTTATTGATGAGGCTCTCTGGATCATAAGCTTTTCCAATCCCCGCCACGATAGTTCTTTTTTCCATGCCGAGATCAACTAAAAGCTGGAGTAACTTATCACTTTTGGGCACTCTAGATGCCTCCAATACGAGACCCACTCTCAAGTCCATCTTGGCGAACTCGTCGAAAGTAATTTCGGGTTTTAGGGCCTCAACTTGAAAAGCTTCAGAAGATTGATCTTCAAACTCGTTCATATACTCTCCTTGGATTTCTCGATTCTTTGAAATAAGGGGCTAAAAGTAGCGAGTGTAATTGGAAGCTCTGCATTTAAATCGAGATCTATGAGATTAATTTGACCGAGGGGGTCTTGATAACCCATTTGCCTAAGAATAGAGAGGGACATTTGAGGCATGATCGGATGAATTAAAACGGCTGTTGCTCTGAGTATTTGCACGAGAGTATAGAGACAATCATTGACTTCTAAAGATTTGCTTTCGTCTTTTGCCAAAACCCAAGGTTTTTTTTCTGCAATGAAGCTATCAGCGATTCTGAGCAGTTGCCACCAGGTCTCAAGGGCTGTGTGTATATTATTTGACCGAATCCCAGAGAGAGCATCATGTAGTTTCTTTTCGGCGGTCTGATGCAATTCGAAAGTTTCTTTATCGCTTATGGGTAATCTAGGGACTGGAAGACGAGATCCTAGATATTTCTGAACCATTGTAAGAGAGCGAGATAAAAGATTGCCTAAACCATTTGCAAGATCAGCATTAAGACGGTCAATGAAGGCATCGTCCGTAAAAGCACGATCATTGCCTACTTGCATATCCCTGACAAAAAAGTATCTCAGGGGTTCAGATCCATAGATGAGTAATCGATCGGGAGTCACGATATTTCCCTTGGACTTACTCATTTTGGAATCATTCATGAGCCACCATCCATGAGCAAGGATTTCTTTCGGTAATGGAAGATTTAGAGCCATAAGAAAGGCGGGCCAGTAAACGGCATGGAATCGAAGAATATCTTTCCCAACGATTTGGAGATCAGGGGGGAAATGGGACTGGGCCCCTGTAAGATAATTTAAAAGTGCATCAAACCAAACATAAACGACGTGTTCAGGATCTTGTGGGACAGGAATCCCCCACTTAACAGTATTTCGACTCAAACTGAGATCTTGGAGACCCCCTTTAACAAAACTTTTTACTTCGTTGAATCTGAACTCAGGAGTAACAAAGCGGGGATGGGACTCATAAAAGTCCAATAGACGCTGTTGATAAGAAGATAACTTAAAGAAATATGTATCTTCTTTCAGGTGCACAAGATCACTGGCAAGTCCTTGCTCTTCCATCTCCTTCAACTGAGATGAAGGAACAAATGCCTCTTCGGATATTGAATACATACCCTCATAAGAAGCTTTGTAGATGTCTCCTTGATCAATAAGTTTTTGGAAAAGAGTCTGAACGTTCGTGACATGGTCTTTGTCGGTTGTTCGTATAAATCTTGAGTATGTGATACCGAGTTTTGCCCAGAGATCTTGATAATTTATTACCATCTCATCTGCTAAAGCTTGGGGGGTTAGACCTCTACTTTTAGCTGATTTTTCACATTTTTGTCCATGCTCATCGGTCCCGGTTAAAAAAAAGACTTCGTCGCCCATTAACGATCGGTATTTTGATATGACGTCGGCTAATACCGTCGTGTAAGCATGGCCTATATGGGGCTTATCGTTAATGTAATAAATAGGTGTGGTAATAAAGAATTTTTGACTCAGAGAAACTCCTACTTAGCTGGATCAATAACCTGAGCCTCAAGAATACGATCCCCCTGGTTAATGCTCATCACTACGTCGATATCGGATTGGCTCACACAGCGACCAAAAACAGTATGAACGCCATCTAAATGACTTACATTCGACGAGGGACCATTGACGATAAAAAACTGACTCCCCCCCGTATCCTTACCTGCGTGAGCCATTGAGAGGGCCCCTTTTTCGTGACGATGGGGATTGTTTTGGGTTTCACATTTTATTTTCCAGCCTGGACCGCCCGTTCCTGCCATGCCCGTGGCTCCTTCGCGGGTATTGGGACATCCTCCTTGAATTACAAAATCCCGGATCACTCGGTGGAAAGAGAGCCCGTTGTAAAAACCCTCTAAAACAAGCTTTTTGAAGTTTGCGGTTGTTAACGGCGCTTCAGCCTCAAAAAGCTCAAGATTGATGCTCCCTCGGGATGTTTTTAATAAGATAAACGACATGATTACCCCCCTTTAACTTCTATAATTATCTTATCCTCTTTTTCATCCTCATCCCCTTTGCATCACGTCTTAGGAGCCCAAATGCGACCAATGATCCTAAAGGGTGTTTTTGTTTTGCTTTCATTAGTATTTCACTTGAACTGCTCGTCCAAGATCAGCCCACAATTTTCCAAACAAGAGATCCTACCTCCCGGAACCTTGGTACTTCAATTCTCAAAAAAGGTAAAGGGGCCTATCGACCTCAATATCGACGGGGTAAGAATTAAAGTAGACCAATCGGGTAAAGGGGGTGATACGTTAATCATCACAGGCCTAGAGCCCACAGTGCATCGATTCACTATTGCTAGTCCTAACGATGCCTTTGGCCCTAGTTCTTCTGATGTCGTTCTGCCTGATGACCAAGGTATCGTCGTGCCCGTCTTCAGCCAGTCTTTCGAAGCCATTCTTTACGGAAACTACTCAACACCTGCTCCCGCAGATAATCCCTCAAATATCAAAGCTACTCTCAGAAAACGCTAGGCATGATCCAGGCAGTCCTATCAAAGGGCGAGCATACACTCTCGGGTTCGGGAACCCTTTTAGACCTATGTATTAACCATGCTATTCCTCTATCATCAAGTTGCAGAGGTCGAGCAATTTGCGGAAAATGCATCGTTACCATCCACGAAGGCCAAAACCAATTACCGGCCCCCTCAGAACTTGAAGAATCTAAGCTTATACAACTCAAATGTCCCGAAAATACCCGACTAGCTTGCCAAGTACACGTCGACGGGGAAACCTCCCATTTGAAGATCAGTACGCCCTATTGGTAAAAAATCAGTCAATCAACCTACTTCGAAGTTCTTTTCCTAACTTGAAGTAGACCACACGTTTGGGAGGGACTTGAATCGTTTCTCCACTTCTGGGATTTCGTCCCTGTCGAGCTTTTCGGTCACGTAGGCGAAAACTTCCGAAGCCCCGAAGTTCAACTCCATCTCCTTTTTTTAGAGAGTCGACAATGGTCTGAAGAAATGCATTTAAAAGAATTTCTGCCTCTTCTTTAGCGACGGGAAGCTTATCCATTAAATGCTTACATAAATCGGCTTTAGTAATCGTAGTGACGTTATCAAACATATCAAGCAACTTTCAGTCGGTACTGTGGGGAAGAAGTAAAGGGTCGGGCTGTTTGACTCTAATTAACTCCCAAGACCGGTAATCGTCAAGATTAAAGTTAGAAATAACATCAATTGAGCCGCTCGGAAGGGGGGTTTCTCATAGATTAAACAGCCAATCGAGCAAGAAACGTGGGCCTTCACCCGTTGGGCCATACGGGCGATAATCTCTTTCACGACTAGACCAACACCCTGCTAAATCAATGTGGGCCCAGGATGAATGCCGGACAAATTCTTGAAGAAACAGCCCCGCGGTGATGGTCCCACCCCAGCGAGTACCTGTAATATTTTTGACATCAGCGAGTGGGCTTGCGATCAATTCTCGGTAGTCATCCACAAGAGGAAGTTGCCAAATCATTTCGCCGCAGGTCGAGCCAGAGTCAATGAGCGCATTAACTAATTTTTGATCATTGCCCATGATAGCGTTGACCCCATCCCCCACTGCTACGAGTGCAGCACCGGTCAGCGTTGCCATGTCGATGATATGATCCGGCTTGAGATCAGATGCGTAATCTAAAAGATCGGCTAAGACCAACCGACCTTCAGCATCCGTGTTGAGAACTTCAATGGTCTTACCACTACGACTCCTAAGAACGTCACCGGGCTTATAACTGTTTCCGTCGGGCATGTTCTCCACTAAACCCATTAAGCCCGTGATCCATACGTCTGATTTTAAGCGCGAGGCGGCAACCAAAGTGGTAAATACGATCGCCGAGCCAATCATATCGTCCTTCATGGTTTCCATACTTGAGGCATCTTTCAGGGAAAGGCCGCCTGAATCGAAACAAACCCCTTTTCCAACTAGAACGACGTGCTTAGTCCATTTCTTAGGTTTATATTCTAGTTTCACAACCCGGGGGGTTTTTATGCTTCCTTGTCCTACACCCAAGACTGAATGAAAAGCATGTTTTTTAAGATATTCAGGATTCCAAATCTCACATTTTACTCCTGCCTTAGTGGCTTCATTCTTGACTAAACGAGCGTAAGATTCTGGATAAAGATCGCAAGGAGGCATGGAACCTAGATCACGCACACGATGGCAAGCTTCAATTCCAACACTGATTCCTTTTAGGGCTTTTTCGAAGCCGGGCAGACTATGATTGGAAAAATACTCAATACTTTCGAATGACTTCCCTTTCTTCTGTTTAGTTTTATATAGAACAAAATCATAATTGCCTAGCATAAGGCCTTCGAGTGCAGCAATAGCTAGGGATAATTCGGTGGATTCGAGATTATGCTGTAGGGCAAGGCTCTTAAAGTTTCTTTTTAAAAGAGTACGACTTGCTGTACCTAAAGACTTACGGATTCGATCTGAGGTTAAAGACTTTTTATCGCCTACTCCTACGAACATGACCCATCGAAATGATAAACCAGAGGTCATCATTAAAATTGATTCCTTGAGTTCCGCTTTAAATCCTTCCTTATCAAAAGCGATCTTAGAGAGTTTCTTGATTTCTGGATGGAGGTTATTTGTCGATGAGTTTTGTACCATCGGAACTACAAGGCAATCACCCTTAAAAGTGTCTATGCTCGTTTTACGAATAGAAATAGCGGTCATAAAGTCTCCATTTAATTAGTTTAACCCCAGATATCTCTAGGCAGCCGTTGAACGACTCACGAGTTGCTGAAATCGCTCGAACAGGTGCGCTCTGGGACCCTTGGGGATGGTTTTTAATTTCATCAAAGCTTGATCGGGTGTTCGCCCGCCTTTTTTTTGGTTACAAGTCAAGCAACATCCCACTAAATTTTGCCAAGTGGTCTGACCTCCTTGGCAGGACGGGATGACATGGTCAACCGTAGTCGCTTTATTGGAACAACCCTCGTATTGGCAGACATGTCGGTCGCGCTTTAAGACACGACGTTCGAGACGACCCATCAGTAACTTACTCTCGTTGCAGGCAACAGCGGATGGAAATACGATCAATTCGATCGCACCATCGAGGGAAAATCGTTTTTCAAAGTTTGACGGATTTAAGATGTGGGCCCGACCTGTGACCACAGCACAAATGGCTTTTCGTCGTGTGAATTCTTGCATAGGAAAATAGTTGCGATCTAAGGCAATAACTTCACCGGGTCCATACTTGTCGCGTTTCATAGTTTTAAGGGTATCTGTTTAACCTCGAATATACAGGTCTTTTGAATAACCACCAATGTGAATTTTTATTGCGCTAACCATGAATTATGGAACGCTGATCCCCTTTATATTCAAAAGTGAGGATTTGAGATTCTTTTGGCCAGAGAGAACCCGCTACCTCAGCCCATTCAATCACTAGATAGTCATTGGGAGATAGCAATTCATGAAGGCCTAAGTCCATCACCTCGTTTGGTGTCAAGCGGTAGAGATCTAAGTGGTATAAGGAACATGAATTAGGAAGATTATATCGATGCAAAATGGCATAGGTTGGCGATGCAACGTCATTAGGATCGCCACCTAAACCTTCAAGAAAACCCCGAACCCAGGTAGTTTTACCGGATCCCAAAGGTCCATTAAGTAACCAAGTTCTATAAGGGGCTAGAGTCGACTCTTTTGCACAGCGTATACCAAACTCTATGGTTGATTGAGGTGAAGGCATCAAGAGTATGGACATGAATTTAAGACAATAGGAAACGTTTAAGGACGCGAGGATAAAGATCTAATTCTAGATTATAAACTTTTTTTTGTAATGTCTCCGCAGTATCAGAATCATCCACATCGACAATGCTATAGTCTAGGATTTTTCCTCTATCCAATTCATTATCGATGAGGTGAACCGTGCAGCCGGTTTTATTCACACCGCTTTGGATTACGGCTTCATGGACCTTCAAGCCATACATTCCCCTGCCCCCAAAGAGAGGAAGCAAGCTTGGGTGAATATTGAGAACCTTACCGATCCAGTTTTGTGGAACTACCAACTGTTTGATCCATCCGGCAAGGCAAACGACATCAATGAGGTGCTCCTGACATGCTTCAAAGCATTGCATCGAAAGCACGTGGGGGTCCTTGGTTTTATCCCAAGGGACAACTCTCAAGGGAATATTGTAGGGAGCTAGCCTTGCAATTCCTTGGGCCACAGGATTAGAGCAAAGCAGTAAAGCGATGGTGTAGCCACCGATGATCTCCGAGGATTTAATTAAATTCTCGGCTCCCCCGCCTTGACCACTAAAAAAAATGGCTACGCGCTTTATGTCTGACATGCAACCACCAAAGAAGTCAAAACAATATCTTCAACGGAACAGCCTCGACTTAAATCACTGACGGGCGCAGGAAACCCATGAAGCAACGGGCCCAAAGCTAACGATTGAGAAGTATGCTGCATGATTTTGTAGCCAATATTACCGGCATTCAGATCCGGAAAAATAAAAATATTCGCATTCTCTTTCATGATTTTATCGAGTCCCTTTTGTGCTCTGACGGATTGACTTATTGCAGCATCAAATTGAATCTCGCCTTCTACTTCCATTAAAGGGTCGTGGATTTTTAAGCGCTCTTTGAGAAATCTCATTTTATGTGCAGATGGATGAGTTGAACTTCCAGAGGTACTAAACGACAGAAGGGCTATTCGAGGAGCCTGATGAAAAAACTCTTTCATGAGGCCTTGCGCCCTAAGAGTGATTTCAAAAAGCTGGTCTTCGGTGGGCTCAGGAATGACTCCACAGTCAGCAAAAATGGCTAGGCCCTCCGATGCGAAGTCCTGATCGGGGTGGATCATAACGAATGAGCTTGTGGCCCATGAGGTTTCATTTTTGAGCCCAACAATCGATAAGAGACACTTGATAACATCGCTAGTCGAAACAGAGGCTCCTGCAATCAAACCATGACCTACCCCTTGTTTCAACAGGTAGGCACCGAATGCGAGAGGATCCTCAAGTAAAGTAGTTTTTTTAGGTTCTAACTTGGGATTTGTAGATAGGAAATGAGACCAACTTTTTTGATAAATAGAATCAGTAGGGCAACCGTATTCTGATCCGTCAAGGCAAATATCCAAGGAGTGTGCTTGTTTCAGAATCTCCGAGGAATTACCGACCAAAATAGGTTTTATCGAAGAGGAATTCAAGAGAAAAGCGCAGGCTTGAAGAACCCGTACATCTGAGGTATCGGTAAAAATTAATTTTTTAGATCGATGATCGAGTCGAGATAGAAGAAAATTCAACCAGCGTTCATGTGTGGGTTTGAACTCAAGTTGAATCACGCCCTCACCAAGGAGTCAAAGGGGATAGAAAAAGGACAAGCTTCTTAAAGGAATAGCTATTGGGATTTCCGGGAACCGATAAGAGTAGGTTCTCTTTATCTTGGACTTGCCAATTAAGCCAACCCTTCTCGAGCGTTACCTGATTAAATTGGGGGATGTACTTAAGAATGGCCGGAGATTCCTCTAGGATTCCTAGCTCTTTCATTTGAATAAAATCTGAATTTTCATTGAACCGATAAGAAAAAAATACTTGGCACATGACTTTACCATTGTAACTTCGCTCGGGTGTGGGTTTGTCCAAGATCAATAAATCTAAATTACCTATTCGATATAATGCTTCTTTGCCGGTTCCTATTTGCCGAGGAACCTTAGTTAGGTGCGCTTTCTGGTGATCGCTTAGGGCACCCTCATCAATCGAAATAAAAAGATCTCGAGGATATGCTAAGTCTCTTTGTAGTAATAGTTTGGCGTGAGAACTAAAAAGGGCTCCAGTAAACTCGGAATATTGATTAAAGAAAAAAGGGCCATAAAAATAAAAGGCCCAAGTGAGGGACTTGAGGGTGGCCCAAATTAAAAAAAGTTTTAAGAGTCGTTTGGTCATCTCTCTAGTTTACGATTTGGGCGGAGGGGCGAAGGCTATCAATCTCTTCTCGGAAAAAAACTCAAGAGCCCAGCGGGGACCCTCGATCCCTACCCCGGAGGCCCCAACCCCACCGAAGGGGGCGCTGTCGACTCTGTAGGTAGGAGGTAGGTTAATCATGACTCCCCCGGCCCGTAGGATCTTTTCAGCCAAAAAGAGGCCTGACACTGCGTTGGTGTAGGCTGACGATCTGAGTCCATAGCGAGTTGTTTGTGCCTGACGAAGGCCCTCTTCAAAACTAGAAACTGACTGAAGTAAAACTACAGGCCCAAACACTTCTTCCGAACAAATTTCAGAAGAAGGTGGAACATCAACTAAAACATGGGGAGGGATGAAGGATCCAACTCTTGGTCCTCCCAGGAGGCACTTGGCGCCAGTTCGGACAGCTCCAGATATCCATGCCTCAATTCGTTTCGCGCTATCTTCATCGATGACAGGTCCAATGACGGTTTCGGGAAGATTGGGATCACCGACGGGTAATTTAGTTATTTCCTCAAGAAATATCTTGGAAAAATCATTATATATTTTTTCATGAATATAAATGCGTTGGGCACTACAACAACTTTGGCCAGCATAAGAATTGGCAGAAATAGCAAGTTGCATAGCTACGGCCCGGAGATCAATGTCCTGATCGAGGACCACGGCGGCGTTACCCCCAAGTTCAAGGGTGATCTTCTTATTCCATAAGATTTTTTGAAGATGCTGGCCTACACGCTCAGACCCAGTGAAACTAACGGCTTTAATTTCGGGGTGGAGTGCTAGAGATTCAACCTCCTCAGGGTCTGATGAGAGAACTTGAACGAGGTCTGTACTCAGATGAGATTTAAGAAGCGCTCGGTGCAGCGTGCTCAGAAGAAGTTGGGAAGTTCGGGGGGCCTGGGGACATGGCTTCCAAAGAACTGAATTACCTGCAGCAAGCGCAGGAGCTAATTTATGGACTGCTAAATTGACGGGGAAATTGAAGGGGGTAATTAACAGAACCGGACCTAACGGAAAAAATTTCAAGCTTCCCCGGGCTTCACTTCCTCCGGGCAACAGATCTACGACTACGTCCTCAGCGTTGAATCCGGCATAAGCTTCAAGGGTGCTTTCGATTAACAAAATCGATCTCTGGACTTCAGCCCTTGCCAGTGTGATGGGTTTACTTACTTCATCCGTGATTAATTGGGAGAGATCACTGCTTTCTCGAACCAACTCCCTCGACCAATCTTCAAGAAGTTTTTTTCGAACTAAACGCGATGAGAACTCCCACGTAATAAACGCATCCTTAGACTGTTTAATGAGCGTTGCATTCATACGTTGTTACAGCTTTCACCAAGAAGGACGGAGACAAATTAGTACCTTGAAGCATAGTATGGAATAATTATTTATTCCCTAAAGCCACCTTAGCTCAGTTGGTAGAGCATCGGATTCGTAACCCGAAGGTCGCCGGTTCAATTCCGGCAGGTGGCTCCACTTATTATTTCATCGAGGGAAGTCTTTCGCGAGTTCCATGCGGAGACTCTTTAAAAGAAAGCCCCACATATCAGCATATTCACCCATAGCCATATCCATCGATTTGCCGGCGCCATGGCCCGCGCGCGTTTCAATTCGCATCAGAACTGGGTTCTCTGAGGCTTGGCTGTATTGAAGTTGAGCGCCAAATTTATAACTATGTGCTGGAAATACTCGGTCATCACGCTCGGCTGTTGTGATTAATGTGGGAGGATATTTAACGCCGTCTTTAATTTTGTGAAGGGGAGAGTAGGACATCAAATTTTTAAAACCCTCAGCTGTTTCGCTAGACATATAGTCACTCTTCCAAGCCCAACCAATTGTAAATTTATGGTAACGAAGCATATCCATAACTCCAACTTGGGGGATACATGCACCAAAAAGATCCGGGCGTTGCGTCATCGAAGCACCAACCAATAAACCACCATTACTTCCTCCCCGAATCGCCAACTTAGGAGAAGAAGTATAGTTCTCCCTAATCAGAAACTCAGCAGTAGCAATGAAATCATCGAAGACGTTCTGTTTATTAATTAATTTGCCTTGATCGTGCCAGGATTGACCATATTCGCCGCCACCCCTGATGCAGGCAAGCACATAGATTCCTCCCATTTCCATCCAAACTAGATTAGGAACCGAAAAGGAAGGAGTACTGCTTATATTGAAGCCACCATACCCATACAGAAGCAAGGGAGTCTCAGAAGATATCTTTAATCCTTTTTTGTGAGATATAAATATGGGGACTCTGGTCCCATCCTTTGACGGAACAAATACCTGCTTAGTTACAAAATCATCGGGACTAAAGGAGATTTTAGGGGTTCTAAAGGGGGTAGATACTTGGGTCTTAAAATCATAACGGTAGGCAGTCGCAGGTCGATTGAAAGAGGAAAAAGTATAAAATCCTTCTGAATCAGAGGGATCTCCCGACATCGCAGAAACGGATCCTATTGAGGGCATCGTAATCTTTGATTGAAGTTTTCCTTGAGAATCATAAATGATTAACGAGGTTTGAGCGTCCGTCATGATTTGGGCCACAAACTGCTGATGGACAAAAGATACATCCTGGAGGATGGAACCATTAGGATTCTCGCTGATGAGGGTTTTCCAATGAGAGGGGTGGGGTTTAGCCAGAGAAATTGCAACAAGGCGATTGCGGGGAGCAGAATTACTTGTAAGCACAAAGAAGGTCTCTTTATTGTTACCAACGATGCTGTAGGACGCATCGAATGTATCCAGAAAGGGGGTGACTTCTGCGTTGGCTTTTGATAAGTCTTTAATGAAAACTCTATTCTTGCGTTGGGTCCCCTCGGATTGATAAATAATGAGGTATCTACCGTCATCCGTAACGCTTGTTGAAAAACCCCATTCGGGATGATCGGGTCTCTCGTAGATTAATAAATCTTCTGACTGAGGTGTATTTAACCGGTGGAAATATATTTTTTGATTCTGATTCACAGCTTTAAGAGCAAGATCAGCTGACGGTTTCTCATACCGACCATAAAAGAAGCCGTCGTTCCGAGGTGACCATGTAGCCCCACTAAATTTGGACCATTCAATTTTATCCGCGAGGTCTTTTTTGGTTTCAATATCCCGAACATACCAGGTGCGCCAATCTGAACCCCCGTCTGAAGTAGCGTAGGCCAAGTACTGAGCATTTTTAGAGATGCTCATCCCACCCAGCGAAATAGTACCGTCACTACTAAATGTATTAGGATCCAAGAGGACGGTACCCTGATCTTTTATTGACTTAGCTACATACCAAACAGCGTGGGGCTGAAGGCCTGAATTATAGGAATAAAAATATTTATTGCGAATACGGCTAGGTAAAGAATATTTTTCATAATTAGAAAGAGCTAATAGACGATTTTTAATCGCTGCGCGTTGAGGTATTGAGGAGAAATAAAGGTTCGAAAGCTTATTCTGTTCCTCAATCCAGGTTTTTAACTCAGCGGACTGCGTGTCTTCCATCCAACGGTAGGGATCGGGTACTGTTTTATCAAAATACGTTTCGACAAAAGATGACCTCGTAGCCTTTGGGTAAGGAGGAAGAGATTGACCTAAGAGCATTGAGGTCGCAGCCAACAGAAGCAGGTTTAGTTTCAGTTTCATCATTGAAGTCTCCGCTGAATGAGGATCTTAGGGGTTGAATGCTATGATAATTTTTTTGAAAGTTACCCCAATCTAGCAAAGGTCCGACAAAAGTCATAAAAATAAACTCAAAATTCGCTAGAATTCAAGGGTTGAGTCAGGAGTGTCCCGTTGGTACCAAGCAGTAAGAAAGTTTTCGTCCTAGATACCAATGTGCTACTCCATGACCCCAGTTCCATCATGAATTTTCAAGAGCATGAGGTGGTCCTTCCAATTGTTGTTATCGAGGAAGTAGATAATTTTAAAAAGGATCAATCTGAGATAGGTAGAAATGCACGGACCGTTTCAAGGCTTCTCGATCAAATGCGACAAAGGGGGTCACTAAATCAAGGAGTAACGCTTGATAGCGGAGGATCTCTTAAAGTTGACATTGAGATTCATGATTTAGAAATTGGAATTTTGAGTACCGATAAACATAAAGCAGATAATCAAATCCTTGCATGCGCTCTTCATTTACTCAGGACTCGTAAAGAAAAAACTATTCTTGTTTCCAAAGATACCAATTTAAGAATTAAAGCTGATGCTTTGGGTATGGCTGCCGAGGATTACACCACCGATCGGGTGGAGATCGATGATTTCTTCACCGGTTCTTCGATTCATTCAGTAACAAGTCAGCAAATTGATGAACTTTATGAGCGAGGATTAACTCTCCATTTGCCCACTCCCCTTTACCCCAATGAGTTTGTCACTCTAGTTAATGAAGCCAATCCTAATCATATGGCTCTAGCTCGGGTAACCGGGTCTGAGGGTCTGCTAAAACCCCTTAAGAGATTAGAAACACCCCCCTGGGGAATTAAGCCTCGAAACCGTGAGCAGCAATTTGCCATGGAATTACTACTTGATCCGACCATTCAAGTTATCACCCTCATTGGAAAAGCAGGAACCGGCAAAACTCTACTAGCAATTGCCGCAGGACTTCAGCAGGTTGTCGATGACGAGAAATATAATAAATTACTCGTTTCGAGACCCATTGTTCCTATGGGTCGCGACATCGGATTCTTGCCAGGGGACATTGGGGATAAGGTGAAACCATTTATGCAGCCGATCTACGATAATCTCGAATTCATATCTGCTGCAAACGTCGATCAGAGACGTCGAACCACCATGACGGCTTCTCAGCTTGAAGAGTCGGGGTATATGAATATTGAACCTCTGACTTATATTCGAGGCCGCAGTATACCAAACCAATACATGATTGTTGATGAGTCTCAAAACCTTACCCCCCATGAAGTAAAAACGATTCTCACGAGGGCGGGAGATGGAACAAAAGTAATTTTCACGGGGGACCCCAATCAGATTGATAATCCATATGTGGATGCCTCAAGTAATGGCCTAACGTATTTGGCCGAACGATTTCGAGATCTATCTATTGCCGGTCACGTCACTCTCGTTAAAGGTGAGAGAAGTGAACTAGCGGAAATCGCCAGTAACATTCTTTAAATTGTCTGGGTTAGTCGAACCACCTAAAGGTAAGATAGGGGCATGAATACTTCTGACCAAATCAGTCTTTTATTAAATGGGGTTGTGACCTGTAATACCGAACGTGAACTTAAAGTGAAATTAGAAAATCGTAAGCCCCTTAAAATCAAAGCCGGCTTTGATCCTACATCCCCCGATCTCCACTTAGGTCATTTAGTGCAACTACAAAAGCTAAAGACATTCCAGGATCTAGGTCATGAAGTAACATTTCTTGTCGGAGACTTCACGGCGTCTATCGGTGATCCAACCGGCAAGAGCACGACACGCCCTCCTCTTTCAACTGAGCAAATTACTGCCAACGCAGAAACCTATAAGGCCCAAGTCTTTAAAATTCTCAATCCAGCGAAAACAAAGATTCGATTCAACCAAGAATGGATGAAGTCACTTTCAAGTTCAGATTGGATCAAATTAGCTTCACGTTTCACGGTAGCTCAACTTCTTGAGCGTAAGGATTTCCAGAGTCGACTCGAGCAAGGGTCTCCCCTGTCTCTTCACGAAATTCTGTACCCCATTGTTCAGGCTTACGATTCGGTTATTCTCCAATCGGATGTTGAAATCGGAGGAACCGATCAACTTTTTAATCTGATGCGAGGAAGAGACCTTCAAGAGGCTCTAGGTCAATCCCCTCAGGTTGTTCTTACCCTGCCGCTTCTCGTGGGGCTTGATGGAATTGAAAAGATGTCGAAATCATTAGGAAACGCTATTGGTTTCTCTGAAGATGCAGATTCACAGTTTGCCAAAACCATGAGCATCAGTGACTCGACCATGTGGGCATGGTTGCCTCTTCTAACGGCTAAATCCATTGGAGAGATAGAGGCCTTAAAAAAGACTCATCCCATGGATGTGAAGAAAGATTTAGCTCGCACCATTGTTACTTTCTTTCATCCTCAAGCAGAAGCTGATGCAGCACAGGAACGATGGATCAAGCGCTTTTCAAACAAATTAACCGATGAGGTTCCTGAATATCCCCTGCCTCCCTCTCTTGAAGAGAAACCCTTGGTTCGCTTATTGCTAGACCGAGGACTAGTGGACTCCAAGAAATCTGCAGAAAGACTGATAGAACAGGGGGCTGTCAGCCTCAATGAGACGAAGATTTCTGACCCCAGGATTAAAGTTAAACTGCACGTTGGTGACCACTATCTTGTTCGAGTGGGTAAATTAAAAATTGAGAAATGGATAATTAAATAAAGAATGAGATTTTTTGAGCCCCTGATTCATAAAGATCCGAAATATCGACATGGGATTTGGTTCTCTTCTCCTTCTCCATCGCGCCTGATATTTGTTGAACAGGGTCAGATCATTTCTCTCAAGGGATCTAGTGAAAATGAGCTCTTCGAAACGTTCCTAGCAAAAGCTAATGCTCTTCCCCCTAACCAATTAACTTATGCATTAAGCAAAGTATCTCCCAGGGATTCGTTTAATCAAACCTTAAGAAATCTAGGTTTTTTGACTAAGTCAAAACTTTTAGAACTCCAGAAACAATGGGTTGAGCAACTTCTTATTGATTGGATTCAGGATGAGTCCATTACTTGGAAATTTGAAGCGGTTAATCACGCTTCTGAAAACTGGGGTATCGATATCCAACTTGACCGAATTGTCTTAACTTCTTCTATATTGCGCCGCTCCACCATAGGGGCCGGATCACCCAAGATCAGGATCCGGGTCATCAATCACCAATTTAAACACCTTCTCGTCGGCCCAATAGAACGACTGAAGGTAATCCTGAACTCCCATGAATGGATCCCCTATTCAGTCTTAGCTTCTGAGGTTAACCAACCGGACGTACTTTGGGGTCTCCTTGATTATTTGAAGAACACCGGTCACATTGAAATCCTAGAAGATGAAACTCACTCACAATTCAAAGAAACAACAGGGTCTCCTCTTCAAACTTCGGGTCACGGGAGAAGATCCATTCGGTCTTTTTCGTTATCTATCTCACTCACCTTAGGGCTTCTCATTATCATTGGTATACTCTCGCCTTGGGTCACAAAAAAGAAACCTATTCAACCTGCCCCATATCAATTGCTTGAGGGAAGCGTTCCCCTTAGGGAAAAGAATCACTGGACCATTGTTATCAATATCCAAGCCAATGAAGAGAGTCTAACTCAAATCAAAAGTGATTTTGGAGAAAGATTTTCACTTTATTTTGACCCCAGTCCCCCAGGATCTTCTAAATTCAGAGTGAGCCTAGGAGATTTTGCCTCGTATTCAGAAGCCCTCGAGGTTCTTAACTCACTAGAACTTCATCGACGCCCTTATTCAAATGGATGGGGCGTTCGTAAGTTTAAGGATCTTCAGTGAAACAACTTAGTTGGCGATTATTCATTTTTATTGCAATTATGATCTCAACAGGCTGTTCGAGTCTCTTTAGGTCTAACGCCACATATCAAAATAAAGAAATCGGCCTGCTAAAGATGTCCGTTTACACCGAAGAGGGAATTGCTAGCTGGTACGGCGGCGATGGAGATGGTTTCGCTGGACTCCTCACTGCCAATGGGGAAACTTATGACCCTGATCAAATGACCTGCGCGCACAAAGTCCTTCCTCTTGGCACTATATTGAAAGTGACCAACCTAGAAAATGATCGGTCGGTTATTGTGCGGGTAAACGATCGAGGACCCTACGTCGATGGCCGAATTATAGATCTGTCTCTTCGGGCGGCAACCCTTTTAGATATAAGGATCAAGGGAACCTCAAGAGTACGGATTGTCTCTAGTGATCTTAAGGGGCAACCACAGCCAATGACTACTCTAGATGTAAACAATCCTTTCACAATTCAATTGATGGCCGCAGAAAATAAAAAAGATCTTGAGCCACTTAGGCAGATAGTCGATAAGTTTTATGAGGGTTCATATCTTGAGGAATTTACAGATCGCAATGGACGTGTAGTTTATCGCTTAAGAATAGGTTTATATAAGGATCGTGAATCCGCTGAGTATTTAGCCGGGAATCTCAAAAGAGTGCTACGGGCCAAAGGTGTCATTCCCTATGTCACAAGGAAGCGATAGTTGATTCAGTAGGTTTTTCTCTCATACTTAAACCTTGGGGTATGCTTCGTGAACAAAAAGAATTACTTGATTATTCCAGCGGGGGGACAAGGTGTCCGCATGGGAAGTCCCATTCCCAAGCAATTTATTAATTGGAGAGGTAGACCCATCCTTCAATCAACGATTCTTGCTTTTCTGGATTCAGAAATGCCGCCGCTAGAGGCCATTATTGTTGCGGTTCCCCGCGACTATATCCCCTTGGTTAAGTCGTGGGCTCCGCCCATTACCTTTGAAGTCGTTGAGGGCGGTACAACACGCTTTCAGTCAGTATCCAATTGTCTAGATCGAATCCCTTCTGATGATAATCCCACAGTGCTTATCCACGATGGCGTGCGCCCTTTTCCTCCGGCGAGGGAGATTAAAAAAGCACTTGAGATTATTCAACCTGAAGAAGTCGTGATTCTAGCTGAGCCAATCTTTGATACTGTAAAACGAGTCGATTCAGAGCTCTTGGTATCTAGAACTGAAGATCGTACGGTTTTGTACCGTGCACAAACGCCCCAAATCGCAAGACGATCAATCTGGGTTCAAGCTTTCGAGTTTGCAAAGATGCATCATGCAGAGATCACTGATGATTCTCTAGCAGCTGAAAAGGCCGGCATACCTGTCCGTATTGTGAGTTCGCCAATCTCCAATCGAAAGATCACCAATCCTGCTGACCTTTAATAAAAATGAGGTAAGGGTCCTACACTCTGTGGTGTGGAAAACTCGATCTCTATATCTTTAGCCCTTGTCTCGATTTGACTGAGTGATTTCAATCTGTAAACCCCCTATGATTTACCTATGAGTCTCACCTCTTTGTCTATGAGTCGCACCCTAAGTCGACCGATCCGTGTGGAGGGGAGAGGCGTTCATTCAAATACTCCTTCCTCCATTCTCTTAAAGCCCGTGGTTAGTGATACTGGACTCCGTTTTATTCATTCGGCAAGTTCAACCATTATTCCCGTCGATGTCACCTTCTTGAGGTCTACTGCTTACGCCACAACCCTCTCAAAAAACGGGGTTGAAATTCAGACGGTTGAACATTTACTATCCGCTCTTGTAGGATTGTCGGTTTTTAATCTCGATCTAGTTTTAGAGTCACCTGCAACCACGCAAGAACTCCCCATTTTAGATGGAAGCTCTAAGGAGTGGGTTAATCGCATCTTGGAGGCTGGCATATCTAGTTTGGAACTACCTCAGAAAACCCTTAAAATCAAAGAAAAAATCAATATTGTTCAAGGAAATAAGTCCATTTCTGTCGAACCTTCATCGGGTTTGATTATTGACTACACCATTCAATTTGATCACTCCGTTATTGGTACCCAACACCACCGTTTACTTCTCGATCCCCGATCCTACCTATCCGAAATTGGCTCAGCACGAACTTTCTGCCTCGAGAGTGAAATCAAATCTATGCGAGAACTTGGCTTAGCCAAAGGTGGAAGCTTGGATAACGCAATTGTCTATACCGAACATGGTCCTTTAAACGGTGTCCTCCGCTACAAAGATGAACCCGTTCGTCATAAAATTTTAGATCTGGTTGGCGACCTAGCTCTCCTAGGTTGTCCCCTTGAGGGGAAGATTATCGCTCAAGGGGCAGGACATCAACTCCACACCGAACTCTGCAGACGCATTCTCCAAGAATCTCATAAGTGGGAATTGACGACCTTGGCCTCCTAGGGTCATTCTTTAATTTCGATGGTAGGGTTACTATAAATCATGCAACTTCGAGACTTTGAATCCTTACCTGCTTCATCTAAGCTCTGGGTGGTTGCCCTGAGCCTACCGTTGACAGAGACTCAGGCTAAGTCCCTAGAACAATCCCTTGAGAACCTCTTATCTCATTGGGCACATAAAGGTCAACATTATGCGCCGGCATATTCAATTCTTTTCAACCAAGTTATCTTGATTGCCGAAGAATCCATGGCTCACGAAGCCAGTGGCTGCGCAATTGATGGTTTAATGCGGAAGTTTGGAATGATTGTGACGAGTCTTTCCCTTAAAGTGGTCAATCCTACGGAATCTATTCTCTGGACTAATGACCACAAGGACCTCCGGGTCAGCTCAAAGAGCGATATTCCTCATCTCATTGCGAAGAAAGAATTGAAAGCGACCTCCCTTATCGCTGATTTTGGTCTCGAAACCCTCGAACAACTTGCGACCCAAGGGCTTTTTAGGATTTGTTCAACTACTTGGCTAGGGCGAAAGTATTTCCAAGATGCAGTTAGTACAGTGAATTAAGAATTAATCTTAATATTGCTTACCTTGGAATTTTGATTGCCATGGTTCTTTCGTTTCTTCTTCATTAGGGATGTCGCTTTTAACAACGCCCTTAGATAGAGCTTGGATCAACGAAGTACCCACGGCCGAAGGAACCATTTTGGCAATCTTCGCCAACGGAGCACTTGGGACCGGGGGAGTTAAAGATTTTACAGGGGTCGGAGTACTGGTCGTAGATGCTACGCGCTTAAGATATTTATGGGTCTTCTTTTGGGCCTTCAAAGACGCTTGTTTTTCCTCGTCTAAAACGATTTGAGATTTTTTGACTGTTTTGGCGGGGGTTTTTGTTGATTTTGGCGATTGCTTAATTTCACGAGATTGAGAATTTGGCTTGGATGCGTCCTCGAGTAACTTAGCCAAACTGGACAACTGATTGATGGTCATTTAAGGGAGGACTCCGAAAGTAGACGAAAAATCAAAAGTACCATCAAAGAGTTCATTTGAGTAGGATTAATCTTGCAGAGTGGGGGGAGAAAAATATGAACATGCGTCGCCTTTCCCTATCATTGTGGCTGATTGTCCTAGTCTTGAGCTCACTGAATGGGATCTCTTGTCGCTCACGATCGCAAACTGATCATAAAGCCACCCAATCTATAAGTTCAGCGGATCTTAAAGAACCAAATTGGAAACTTGCCCTGCCCCCATCCCTTAGCTTTGCAGGCCCTCATAAGGGAACTTATCAAGAAACCTTCATGAACCCCATTGCGTTCTCTGCACTTCAAGAGAATAACTTTGCTCCTTGGCCTGAAGGTAGCGAATTTATCAAGCGAACCACGAGTGAAAAAGGCGAGGTCATTAGTTATAGTACGCAGTTCAAAAAAAATGGCTGGGAATGGGCCACTTTCAATAAAGAGGGGAAATTAATTTGGAGGACCTCAAGCTCGACCTCTTCAAGCTGTAATGAATGTCACCAACAGATGGCCTCAAAATTTGACGGTGTTTTTACTCCAGTTTTCTTCGGAAAAGGCTCCTTATCGATCCCGATCAATAAATCAAAATAAAAGTTACCCCGAGCTATGAGACTCGTGATTATCCATACTTTACGCCGAGATAATTGCTGATTGGCTGGACGGGCTATTGGTATTGAGACTGAATCTCATTTATACTTAAAGTTCTTCCCCCTGAAAGGCCGCATGAATCTTGAATTAGCTCCTCTATCTACAAAGTGGCGGGTTAAGTCAGTCAACCCAGATCCTAGCGACGAGGATCGGGCTAGGCATTTGGAGGAAATAGGTTTTTTACGAGGGGAACCGGTGGCAGTTTTAGCCCGAGCCTTTCCCGGGGGAGATCCCATGGTTGTTCGAATTGGTCTCTCGACTTTTGCGTTACGTCGCGCAGAAGCTCGCTGTATTGAGATTGAAGCGGATACCCCTAGTGTCTAATAGTCCAACCGCCCCTGCCAATACTGTCCTAGTAGCTTTAGTAGGAAATCCGAATTCCGGGAAGACCGCTCTATTTAATCTTTTAACCGGAGGTCAGCAAAAAGTTGCCAACTACGCCGGTGTTACCGTAGAAAGAAAAGAAGGGCTGATTCGCATTCATGAGACCCATAATCTTCGAGTTTTAGATTTACCGGGTATCTACAGCTTAATTCCAAGATCGCAAGATGAACGGATTACCTGTGACGTACTTCAAGGCCGTGCCTGGGGTGAAAAGAAGCCAGATCTTTTGGTCTGCGTGCTGGATGCCACAAACCTTAGGCGCAGTCTTCGCTTAGCCCTCACCGTCAAGCGGATCGGTATCCCATGTATCGTAGCCCTCAATATGTCCGATTTAGCCGCTCAGCGAGGCCTGACTATTGACGCTGATGACCTATCGAATGAACTAGGTTTACCCGTCGTTAAAACTGTGGCTGTGAAGACCAAGGGTGATGAGGATTTGAGAGCATGTTTGGCAACAGAATCGTGGAAAAAAACATCAATCTCTCGCCCCTCTAATTCGCCTGAACCCCTAGAGCCAATAAAAGAAGTCGAGGTTGATCACCTGGCCGTGAAGAAGATTTTGCGCCGGTTAAACCTAGACCATTTAATTCCGGACCAATTCAGTGATCGCTTAGATGGCGTTCTCTTACATCCATATCTTGGACCCTGCATCTTGGCTGGAGTACTCTTTTTTATCTTTCAAGCCGTATTCAGTTGGGCTGCTTTACCCATGGACCTGATCGAATCCTCAACCACTTGGTTGGCCGAAATCTTAAGATCTAGTTTCCCTGACACCTGGTGGCGTAGCCTTCTTACTGATGGGCTCCTTGCTGGTCTTGGAGGGGTAATTATCTTTTTGCCTCAAATTTTGATCCTATTCTTTTTTATTCTTTTAATGGAGGAATCGGGCTACCTACCTCGTGCAGCATTTTTGATGGATCGCCTGATGGGGTCAGTGGGTCTCTCGGGTCGTTCATTCATCCCCCTGCTCTCGAGTTTTGCGTGCGCCATTCCGGGAATCATGTCTACTCGAACCATCGCAAACGAACGGGACCGCTTAATTACAATTCTGATCATCCCTCTCATGACGTGTTCGGCCCGTTTGCCTGTCTATGCTTTATTAATTGGAGCTTTTATTCCACAACGAGCGGTCGGGGGATTTGAACTTCAGGGTCTCGTTCTTTTCGGACTCTATCTCGCTGGTATTTTGGGCGCCATGTTGGTCGCTTTAGCACTAAAACTCCTCACACCATCAGGTCGACAGACCAGACCCTTGATGATGGAATTACCCACCTATCATCGACCCACCGTTCTGAGTATTAGCCTTGGCCTTTGGCAGAGGGTAAAAATCTTCATCAAACGCGTGGGAGGTATTATTCTGTTGTTAACCCTACTCTTGTGGTTTCTTGCGAGTTACCCAATCGCACCCGATGGGGCTACCAAGACGGCTATTGAGTACAGTTACGCTGGTTGGCTGGGCCGAGGGTTGCAACATATTTTTGAACCGATTGGATTTAACTGGCAAATCAGTATTGCACTAGTCCCTGGACTTGCTGCCCGGGAAGTCGCTGTGAGCGCCCTTGGCACGGTTTATGCGCTGTCTGGGGATAATACCGCTGCCTTACTTACCCCCATCCTGTTCAATCAATGGAGTCTTGCGACAGGCTTATCCCTACTGGCTTGGTATGTATTTGCTCCCCAATGCATGTCAACACTTGTCGCCATTAAACGTGAAACCGGTGGATGGAAAATACCTTTGATCACGGGAACCTATTTATTCGCTTTATCTTATCTGGCTTCTTTCCTGACTTATCGTACGGCAGTTTTTCTTGGGTGGGGTTGAGGGTCGCTTGGTAAGAATGAAAAATAAAAAAATGACCAAGTTCATTACATGAAGAATTTTCAAACCTCTCTTTTATTTTTGGAAAATAAGGTTTTAAATATAAAAGATCTTTCGCGGGACCCAATTCGCTTTGTTCGACAATTTAAAAATCCCAAGGATCAAGAATTAATCGGATGGATCGCAGCCCATCTCTCTTATGGACGGGTGGAGGGGATTCAAAAGGCAATCGAGAAAGCGACGAAACCCCTTGGAGATCGTCCTTCAGATAAGGCACTAGGGGTTTCTCACGACTATTGGACTCGGGAATATCAATCTGCTATTCATGATTGGAAATGGAGATTTCATAAACCAAGCGATATAGCTCATTGGATTCGAGGTTGGGTTGAGATTCAACAGTCCGGAGGGCTAGAACAGAGGCTTGTGCCAACAAAGAAATCAACTGCAGATAATCAATTAGGTTTACTAATCGAAAATTTAAAAAAAGATTTACCCATGAGCTATGGCCTCCGTTTTAATTTGCCAAATC
>Ga0222712_10000408_pt1 | contig 57422 bp, 56 predicted proteins | sample C33_657DmetaG_FD_165043 | JGI IMG/M metagenome (GOLD analysis project Ga0222712, IMG submission 165043) | Estuarine water microbial communities from San Francisco Bay, California, United States - C33_657D | ecosystem: Environmental > Aquatic > Marine > Unclassified | place: USA: California... | reverse complement strand
CAACGGTTTTGTTGAAATTCATTCACCAAAACTAATGTCTTCTCCTTCAGAGTCTCATGCCGAGCTATTCAAGATGGAATACTTTGAAACAGTTGCCTACCTAGCCCAATCGCCACAGTTCTATAAGCAGATGGCGATGATGGCAGGTTTCGGCAGGATCTTTGAAATAGGTCCAGTATTTAGAGCGGACCCTTCCTTTACTTCAAGACACGCAACTGAGTTCACCTCGGTTGATATGGAAGTTTCCTATATCGAATCTCATGAAGACATCATGAACATTCAAGAAGATTTGATGATTGCCGCTATCAGCGCTGTGAAAGAAAAACATGGCGAAGAGATCAAAAAGCTTTTTGATGTTGATGTGGTTGTCCCAACTAAGCCTTTCCCTAGAATTCCGCTAGCCGAAGCAATCGACATTGTTGCTAAACGCGGTCACGAAATTACTCGTGGTGGAGATATGGACCCTGAGGGTGAAAGACAGATTGCGGCCCACGTCCAAGAAACTCTTGGTCACGAGTTCGTCTTTCTAACCGACTACCCATCAACAGTTCGTCCGTTCTATCACATGCGTCATGCCGATAACCCAGGACTTACGAAGAGCTATGACCTAATCTGGCGTGGAACAGAGATCACCACCGGAGCTCAAAGAGAGCACCGCATAGATGTGCTTATCGAACAAGCCAAATCAAAGGGTCTTGATCCAGCAGGACTACAGTCCTATATCGACTTCTTCAAATTCGGTGCCCCTCCACACGGTGGCTTCGGTATGGGATTACTAAGAGTGGTAATGCTGCTTCTTCACGAGACAAACATTCGTGAAGTTGGTTACCTATTCCGTGGACCTAACCGCCTAGAACCATAAAGTGTTCGAAAGGGAATCCCGCCAGATTCAAGGCATCCACGATGCCTATAGCGCTAAACAGCAAGCAGAATACAAAGCCCAGCATGATGCGATAGCAACTGAGGTTGCCAGACTGATGGGTGAAGGTGCTGAGATAACAGATCAGGTAGTCCAAGAACAAATCAAACAGCACTACGAGTTCATTTGCCAGTTCTGGAAACCAAATAAACAGGCCTATAAATCACTTGCTTTGACATATGTCCTAGACCCGGCCTTCGAAGCAACCTATGAGTCCTTCGCGCCGGGTCTAGCTAAATACATCAAATCAGCCATTGAGATCTGGGCTGATGAGAATCTTAGTTAGCTGTCTCTGAGTTTCTCTGATTCGCTTCTGGAAAGAAAGGGTTCGCCCTTGATCCCGTAAGACCAGTACTTCTGCAGCGAGATCCAACCTGAAATAAAGAAAACAAGTACCAGAAACTGTCCACCACTTAGCGAAAAACTATAAACAGCATCCGGCATTGGGGTGAATGAGAATTCCTTTTCTCCGAAGAAATACTCCTGATAACCGTAGAGAAAAGCTCCCACTAAAGCTAAGCCTAGAAGCCCAACAAAAGACTCGTGGGCACGTTGCAGGGCTTTATCCCTGCGCCTAAGTTGGTATTCGTCAAGGATGGTGCGCCTGGTAGATGTCTTGATTGAGAAGAACCTCGCAGACATGGAATATGCCCTAGAAGATTTCTCCTCAAAGTTGAAAACAAATCTAACCGATACCGCCTGCATGACTAGAACTAGGCAGATTAAACCCAGATACCAAAGTGACAATTCAGGGTTCATAAATGCGTAATAGCCATAGCCAAACAGGACCACAATTGATAGCAGGGTGATTATTGCCCTTGCATAAGTGTTCCTAAAGCCAGCAAAAAACTCTTCGTTTCTAAACCATTTGATTATCTTCGCCTCGATTTTTTCACCGAGCTCCTGAGACGGCCAAACTACATCGGCTTGTTCTGTGAGTTTCTCTATTTGAGCTTCTAGATCTCTTATCTGCTGCTCTATGGTTTTCTGTTTCTTGTTTGTCATTAGTTATCCTCCAAACTAAAGATCTGCTCTACTTTTTTGTTTAGCGCTTTTGCTATGCGCAGGGCGAGCACTAGGCTCGGGCTATATTCGTTTCTCTCGATATAGCCGATTGTTTGGTAGTGAACATCTACCGCCTCGGCCAGTTGCTGCCTGGTCATCTTGGCTTTAGTTCTTACCTGCTCGAGCTTGTTATAGATGAGCTCTTCATCTGCTTTAGGTTTACGTCCCATATACATAGCATAATTACTATGTAGTATTATTACAACATTTGAATGCCTGTTTTAGAAATTAATTCTTGGCTCCCCTAGACCAATTTTCAACTTTTAGTCCTGGTACTCGGGCGAAGTGCTTGGTGTTTGCTGTGACCAACACGGCATCCAGGGATAGGGCATGGGCTGCAATCAAGGTGTCGATCTGACCAATAGGTTTACCTGACTTAGCTAAAACACTCAATAAATAACCGGCCCGCTTAGCGGCTGCTTTATCGAAAACCTCGATGTTCACATAATTCACGAAACTCTCTGACAACTTGTAAGAAGGTGAGCTCTTCCGACCTGCCTGCATCCCGGCCACAATCTCTGAAATTACCAGCGTTGAGGTGAGAACATCCTGAATCGGGGTCATGTCCAACTTGAATAGGGCCTCTTTATCTCCCCTGAAGATATCCACCAGTGTGGAAGTGTCTAGAAGATACCTCATTTGGTCTCTTCCATGAACTTTTCCATTTCCTCACTTGGCTTCCAGGGAGTGCTATCACGCTGGAAGGCCGATAGCCCGGCCTCAACTTCTTCTCTCTCAGCCTCCGTGAGGGATCTAACTAGAGCAATAAATTCTGCCTTTTTCTTGGCTTTGGTCGAGGCTCTTATCATTACTGTTTTCCTGGCTTCGTCGTATTCAATTTCGAGTTCATCTGAGTCAAACCGCCATTTTGCAGGGATCCGAACAGCCTGGCTTCCACCGTTCATAAAGGCTTTGGACTGGATGATTTCTTTTGATCCGCTCTCAGGCGCATCTATTTTCTGAATCACTTCTTTACTCATCTTTCTATCCTTTGCTCTTGTATAGACAAAGTGTATAGATATTTAGCGTAAAGTCAAGAGATTAATTTGAGCTTGAGTTTATGAAACCTAGAAGGAATGAAATTATATTCTTCGAAATCAAAGAACAATTCTGATTCAGGTAGAACTTCCCATGAACTGAATTTGCTTAGCCAGATCTCTAGAACTATCTTTGCTTCTAGTTGAGCTAGGTGCATGCCGATGCATGAGTGCCTACCGTAGCCAAACCCGAGATGTGGATTTGCTCCCCGATCAAGCTTTATTTCTTTAGGGTCTGCTATCGCTGTTTCATCCTGATTGGCAGAAATAAATGAAAGCCAGGCATATTTGGGTTGTGCAGCATCATCGGTTTCTTGAACATCAACCCTATGCATCATCGGAAGCGGAGAAAGAAACCTGACCATCTCACTAATAAAGTCAGGGATGAGTTCAGCATTACTCTTTAGGATTTTCCTGTGCTCAGAGTTATTGGCTAAATGCCATAAACAGCCAGAGATGAGTTTGACCACGGTATCTCTACCACCAGCTAGAACCAGATTGGCCATACCGTATTTCTCTTTACGAGTTAGAGGCCTGCCTGAAATCTCGGCTGTATTCAAGACACCAAATAGATCCGTAGTCGGGTTCTCATCTAGATCCTCAAAGGTCTTTTTCAGATACCTATCCAGATGATCTCCATGACGAATTCCATCCTCATCGGTTATCCAGGTATCCGGTCCCCAAGAAAACCATTCCTCAACATCCTGCGGTCTTCCAAAGACCACACCTAGACACTGAACAATCATTTTCAGTGCTAGATCTCTGGTTATCTCCACCTCATCAGTAAAAGAATCTATTAGCGATGTGGCTAACGTTCTAAACTCTGCTGAGTGCTGATTGACCGCATCTTTACTAAACCAGGGGTTTAGTAAATCTCTGAGCAAAGTGTGATCCGGTGGATCAACTTCTAGAGGTAGCTGCTTGTAATCTCTGACATCTAGATCCCCTTGTAAATCAGAGGAGTAATTCTCATAGTCTCTAGCTGCTTTTCTAACCTCAGCGTTACCTTTGATGATCTTCATTGTTTTATCAAATCATCCAGTGCTGCTCTAAAGCGCTCTGGGTCAATCCGCCAGTAATTGTGAACCTTCCCGTTGATTAGCAGTACCGGGACTTCCTCTGAATACTTCGCATAGAGCACCTCATCGACCAAGATGTCGTGTTCAACTAGGTTGACCTGAACGTGCCTTGCCACTCCAGTGTTCTCTGCCCTGAAAGCACCAATGATGGCATTGACGGTGACCCTAGCCTCATCGCAGAGATGGCAACCTGATTTACCAATCAGGGTCACGTCAATGGTTTTGCTCATGGCTCTAGGTTAATCAACTTAGACTTATCAAGTGGCCAAATCCCCTAAAAAGCCAGCAGCGGCTTTCTTTGACATCGATAACACGCTAGTTCGTGGATCGACCAGTTATCAATTTGGCAAGGCTGCTTATAAGCGTAAATTTTTCCCAAGAAAAGACTTCTTAGCTTTCGCTTGGCATCAGGTTAGATTCATCGCTCGAGGCGAAACCGAACACATGCTCGCGGCAATAAAAGACCGTGCACTAGAACTGGTTAAGGGTCGTAGCTACGAGCAGATGAAAGCCTTGATTGCGGTTGTCTACGATGAAGAGATCAAATCTAAAGTTTGGCCGGAAACTGCACGTCTTGCCCAGCAACATGTCGAAGCCGGGCGTGAAGTCTGGTTGATTACCGCCGCCCCGCAAGAAATGGGCGAAGAAATCGCCAAGCGTTTGGGTTTGACCGGCGCACTTGGAACCAAGCTGGTGAGGGTCGATGGAGTATTAACCGGAGAGATTGAAGGCAAACCTTTGCACGGCAAGGAGAAAGCCAAGGCGTTGAAGAAGCTTGCCAAAGCTCGTGGCTTTAGTTTGAAGAAATCATTCGCCTATAGCGATAGCCACAATGACTTACCACTGCTTACCTCGGTAGGGCACCCGGTTGCGGTTAACCCGGATAAGTTATTGAAGATATATGCCAAGAGCGCTGGTTGGAAGATTTACGATTTCAAGCGCAAAGATCTAAGACCGGTAAAAAAATCAGTGAAACAAGAAATCAAAATCGGTAAAAGAGGTTAAAGATTTAGCCCGCTAGTTGCCTAGCGGGCTAATCAAACTTATAGTCCTATCGACTACTTCTTGTTACGACGCTGGTGGCGAGTCTTACGAAGCAACTTACGGTGCTTCTTCTTCGACATACGCTTGCGGCGCTTTTTTACAACTGATCCCACAATGCCTCTTTTAGTAGTTTTTGACGGTTCGCTTTATTCTAGCCGAACTAGCGGGGTGCTTAATAACCTTAACTAATTGCCAACCTCACTCAACTAAGCCCAAAAAGGGCATAAACTCAACAGCGATGACCGAACACCAACCATTTGATTTGGTAGCCAGACTAGATGGCTGCGAGATTCGCTATTACCCGAAATACGTTCTAGTTCAGGTAAAGACCAAGGGGGAGTTTAACTCCGCTGCCAGTCGAGCCTTTAGGCCACTGGTGAATTACATTTCCGGACGAAACAAAGCTGGCTCTCAGTTTGCCATGACCGCCCCGGTGATCCACTCTCCTAACCCGCAGGCTACTGAGCACCTAGTTAGCTTCGTCCTTCCAGCTGGAACCGAACTGAAAGACATTCCACTTCCAGTAGATGCCGAAGTAAAATGTGTTGAGGTAGCGCCGCATTACGCCGCTGCTATCAAATTCCGTGGTCTGGCTAGCTACGAGCACTTCAACTCGCTCGGTATGAAATTGCGTGAAATTACCAAAAAAGCTGGACTTAAAACTTTGGGCGATCCCTACTACGCCAGATTTGATCCCCCTTGGAAACCAGGTTTTCTAAGACATAACGAAGCCCTAATTGCATTGGAAAATTACCCCTCGAAAGGAAAATAATGAAAATCAATAACCTGCTGCGTAAAGGTATTGCTGAGGCGATGGGTGTGATGATTTTCGTCACATCAATCATGGCGGCGAATTTCAACCCGACCTTTAAAAACGTCGCACTAGCCGGAACCTTAACGGTGATGATTTTGCTAACTGCAACAATCTCCGGTGGTCATCTCAACCCTGCTGTTAGCTTCTTCTTTTTTGCAAAGAAGTCTATTGATCTAAGCACTCTGATCACCTACTGGATTGCCCAGCTAGCTGGTGGAGCACTGGGTCTCTACCTCGGCTACGCACTATCCGGTCAAAGCGTAAGCGCTGTTGTTGGTCCAACCGTTTCAGCCAGTGGTGCATTCATCGGTGAGGTTTTTGCCACAGCAGTGCTTATTTTGATCATCATTCGACTGGCAACTACAAAGCGCGAAGCAATTATTCCTTTTGCAGTTGGTCTATGGGTGCTAGTTGCCAGCACATACACTCTCACTGGAGCTCAAGCTAACCCAGCGGTAACCTTTGCGCTAATGCTAAGAGATGGCTTCAACCAGGATTACCTAATGTTGGTTTTGGCTCAGTTCATCGGAGCGCTGCTAACGCTGGTCTATATCATCGTGCTAGATAGCGAGAAGAAGAAAAAAGTTAAGAAGTAATTAACCTCAAATAAAGGTGCCTTCAAGCAGTTGGAGGCACCTTTTGCTTTAACCTTGATGTATGAAAGCAAGCGTCTTATTTGTCTGTGTTCACAATGCTGGTCGGTCTCAAATGGCAGCTGGTTGGCTAAATGAATTAGCCGGAGATCGAATTGAGATTCGCTCAGCCGGCACTGAACCTAAAGAACAGATCAACCCGATAGCAATTCAAGCCATGGCTGAAGTTGGCATCGACATTGCCAATAATCAACCAAAGGTGCTCACCGACGAGGCCGTGCTAGCTAGCGACTATGTAATAACCATGGGTTGTGGGGATAAGTGTCCGTTTTTCCCAGGCAAGATATACCGCGACTGGGTTTTAGCTGATCCGGCTGGACAAGATATTGAAATGGTTCGCCAGGTTAGAGACGAAATCAGAGACCACGTCACCGCGCTAATTGCCGAGATTGACGCTAAGTAATTAGCTCTTCGGCTTTTTAGCCTTGACCGAATTTACTGTTTTGCTCGCTTGAGTTTTCGCCTCAGAAAGCTTCTTCCCTAACTCTTTACCTACCTGCTCAGCATCAAAATCAAGGTTTATTTTGCCGCCAACTTTGGCCTCCAACCAACTAGCTGCGCTGGTTAGTAGGTTGGCGACATTCTCACCCAGGGCATCTGCTTGACCCGAAACAAAGCTGGCACCGAACTTGCCAAACCACTTTGCCGCATCAAGCAGTCCTTTTCTATTCAACGAGTAAGTGCTGGTCTTGCCCTTTTTCTCAACGCTGATTAGTTCTGCAGCAAGAAGAATCTTTAGTTGTTTCTCCAAAACGGTTGCACTTAGTTTCAAAGATTTGTTGATGGCCGCTGTAGTGAGCGACTTATTGGCTAAAAGCTCAAGGATTTTGCGGCGCTTTTCATCGGCTAGGGCATCAAATACATCGGTCACTTAGATCTCCTGTGCTATTTCTTTAGCTCTGGCAAGAGCCGCCTTTGTCGCTTTGACAAATAAGTCCTCGAGATTACCCTCTTCTAGTATTGCTATCGCCTTCATGGTAGTTCCATTAGGGCTGGTTACCTGACGGCGCAATTGCGCTGGATCGGCTTGGGTTTTAGTCAAAAGCAAACTGGCTCCTAAAAAGGTTTCAGTCACCATCAAATAAGCCTGATCTTCACTAAAACCATTTTCCTTGGCAGCCTTGATAAATTCTTCGATAAAGAAAAATACATAGGCAGGGCCAGAACCAGAAATAGTTGATAACGCATCAATTTGATCTTCTTCAATGACTAAAGTCTTACCCACTGCGCTGAACAGCTCTTCAACTTGCATTCTCTGCTCCTGGCTCACGCTGACTCCAAATGCAATACCGGTAACACCTTTACCAACAAGAGCTGGAGTATTTGGCATAGCCCTAACCACCTGGTTGGTTTTAGCAACATGCTTAGACATGGTTTCGATGGTTATGCCAGCAGCCACTGAAACCACTAAGGCGTTTGGATCTAGAACTACAGCGATTTCATCTAGCACTTTGCTGACATTTAGTGGCTTCACGGCGATGATAATCAAATCAGCACCTTCGGTAGCAAGGGAATTTGCATTGGGTTGATATTCGGTGGCATAGGCGGTCACCTTATATTTTTTTGCCAGCCCATCAGCTTTTTCGACAGTTCTGGTAGTGAGCTTGATTTGCTCTGGCTTATAGCCGTGGTGCAGCATGCCGGCCAGAATGGCAGTTCCCATGGAACCGCAACCGATGATTGCAACAGTTTTTTGCATAAGACTAGTTCAGCACAAACTGCACGGTGTTTTCGCTGATAATGCCATTTACCTCAGCTGTGAGTAAATAGCTGGCACCGCCTGCACCAACTGCTGGTTGCCCATCCTCGATTGAACAGCCGTCAGCGGAAGATCTAACTCGCTGCCAATCGGATGCAGCGTTGGCTACCGGCACGTTTGGTTTAAGCAATATCGGGTAATCCTCACGAGGCGCATCCAATTTACAATCCTTCGAATCCCAGATGTTATCGCTACCGCTTTTTACCCGGTAATAGGTCACCGAAGAGCCGACATTTAGTTTGCATTCAACAGTTCCGATGTTGGTTACCGTAAACCAGAAGTATGGATACTCATCAGGGTTGAATGCTCCCTGATACTGCTTTGCTGATGTTCCAACATTGGCCTCAACCCTGATTTGTTGCGATTGACAATCGGCCCCGGCTACCTGAGTTGGAGCTTTGTTTGGATTGAAAAGCCCACCAACCCAACCTATTACTCCGCTAACTAGAGCAACTGCTCCCCAAGCCAGACCTCCTAGCACCAAAAGGGCAATTACACGTCTAGCCCAGATCACACTAGGGCGAAGTTGATTGTTTTGCATACTGTTATTTTGCCAGCGCTGATCGCTAGATCAGGCGAAGCATGCGAGTGTTGCCCAAGGTGTTCTGCTTAACTCGAGCCAAATCCAAGAATTCAGCAATACCGTCATCGTTCGATTCAACCATCTGAGCAAAAGTCTCCTCATCAACGGGAACATCGCTGATAACTTCAAAACCGCAACGACCAAAGAAGTCAACTTCAAAGGTGAGGCAAAACACTCGGTCAATACCAAGACTTGCTGCCCGCTCAATTAGAGCTTCAACGATTGCTTTACCGAGACCTAGTCCGCGCGCTGACTGATCAACCACCAGAGATCTAACCTCAGCTAAATCTCCCCACATCACATGCAGTGCTCCAGCGGCAATTATTCTGCCGTCAGAGGCAACCGCAACCACAAACTCCTGAACTCGCTCATAAAGCGATACCAGCTGGTGCTGGAGTAATACGTTGCTGTCAACCAGCGGTGCACGCATCGCCTGAACAGCTGGGATATCAGAAGTTCTTGCCGGTCTGATGTGAAAGTTGTGAGGCACGAACTAAATGCTAGCAACCTGACGCTCGTTTGAGGTGAATATAAACTCACCAGAAACCACATCAGCAATCACATCGCTCGCGTTCTTAATAACTCCCTGCAGAATGCTCTCGGAGATCTGGTCTTCGATTTCACGCTGCACAGCCCGACGAAGCGGTCTAGCACCAAGGGCTGGATCGTAACCAAGTTCAATCAGACGCAACTTAGCAGCTTCGGTTAGGGTCAGCGTGATATCGCGCTCTTCTAAACGAGTGTTTAGCTTTCTAATGAACAGGTCAACAATCTGCATCAACTCTTCCTTAGATAGTTGAGGGAAGACGATGACATCATCGACACGGTTTAGGAATTCCGGCTTGAAGTTCTTCTTCAATTCATCTTTGACCTTGGATGCCATTCTCTCGAAGTCGTTCTGCTGGTTGCCCTCAAGGTTGAAGCCAAGTGCTCCGCGAGAAATGTCCTTGGTACCAAGGTTTGTAGTCATGATGATGATGGTGTTCTTGAAGTCAACTACACGTCCCTGACCGTCGGTTAGACGACCCTCTTCCAGGATCTGCAACAGTGAGTTGAAGATATCTGGGTGAGCCTTCTCGATCTCATCGAATAGCACCACGCTAAATGGCTTGCGACGCACGCGTTCAGTCAACTGACCGCCCTCGTCAAAGCCAACGTATCCTGGAGGTGCTCCGAATAGACGGGATACGGTGTGCTTTTCGGCATACTCACTCATATCAAGTGAGATCAGCGCACCTTCATCATCGAAGAGGAATTCGGCAAGTGCTTTAGCCAACTCGGTCTTACCAACGCCGGTCGGACCGGCGAAGATAAATGAACCGGATGGACGGTTTGGATCTTTCAAACCAGCACGTTGGCGACGAATTGCCTTTGAAATAGATTCAACGGCAGCCTTCTGACCAATAACACGCTTGTGCAGCTCCTTCTCCATGAAGACCAGCTTGGCTGACTCCTCTTCAGAGAGCTTGAACACTGGAATACCGGTAGCGGCAGCCAGCACCTCGGCAATTAGACCCTCGTCAACAACACCGTGGGCAGCAACATTACCGGAGCGGAACTGCTTGGTTAGCTTGGTGCGCTCGGAAACTAACTTCTTCTCAGAGTCGCGTAATTTAGCAGCCCCTTCGAAATCTTGTGATTCGATGGCCTTTTCTTTATCGACGCGAACTGCAGCAATCTTTTCTTCCAACTCACGAAGTTCAGGTGGCGAAGAAAGAATTGATAGTCGCAATCTAGCTCCAGCCTCATCGATTAGGTCGATTGCTTTATCCGGTAGGTAGCGGTCCTGAACATAGCGGTCAGCTAGCTTTGCCGCTGCAACAAGTGCACCGTCGGTGATCGATACCTTGTGGTGTGCTTCGTAGCGATCGCGAAGACCTTTCAAGATGTTGATGGTGTGTGGCACAGTTGGCTCGTTCACCTGGATTGGTTGGAATCGTCTTTCCAACGCAGCATCTTTTTCAAAGTATTTTCTAAACTCATCCAAAGTTGTTGCTCCGATGGTTTGTAGTTCACCGCGAGCTAGCATCGGCTTTAGAATCGATGCGGCGTCAACTGCGCCTTCGGCTGCACCGGCACCGACCAGAGTGTGAATCTCATCAATGAAAGTGATGATATCTCCCCGGCCCTTAATCTCTTTGATGACTTTCTTTAGACGCTCTTCGAAATCACCACGGTAACGAGAACCAGCAATCAACGAACCAAGATCAAGTGTGTATACCTGCTTACCCTTTAGGGTTTCTGGAACGTTACCGGAGACTATTGCCTGAGCTAAACCTTCAACAACAGCAGTCTTACCAACACCTGGTTCACCAATCAAGATTGGATTGTTTTTGGTGCGTCGAGAAAGAATCTGCATTACTCTTTCAATCTCACGCTCACGGCCAATAACCGGATCTAGCTTTCCTTCAGCAGCGGATGCGGTTAGGTTCTTTCCGAATTGGTCTAGAACCTGAGAACCCTTTTGTGGAATCTGCTCGCCACCGACAGTTGCCGATTCTTTGTTGTCAAAGCCCTGCAACATCTGCTGAACTTGAGCGCGCACCTTATTGCTGTCTGCACCTAACTTGGTAAGCACCTGAGCGGCAACGCCTTCACCCTCTTTGATAAGACCAAGTAGCAGGTGCTCGGTACCGATGTATGAGTGACCAAGTTGCAGTGCCTCGCGAAGGGAGAGCTCTAGAACTTTTTTAGCTCTAGGAGTGAAAGGAATGTGGCCGTTAGGAGTTGACTGGCCCTGACCGATGATCTCTTTGACCTGGTCACGAACGGCTTCTTGAGAAATGCCGAGCGCTTCCAACGCCTTGGCGGCTACGCCTTCACCCTCGTGGATTAGTCCGAGGAGAATGTGCTCAGTGCCTATGTAGTTGTGGTTGAGCTGCTTGGCTTCTTCTTGTGCCAAGACAACTACCCTGCGGGCTTTATCGGTGAACTTCTCAAACATTTTTACTCCTTTGGCACCTTTTATGTGCTTACAAAGAAGATAACCCTGTTTGCCCCTATTTATTCAGGCTGTTCGCCAATGGGGGAACGCTTCTTAGCCGCTTTGGCGCGCTCCTCAGCCTCGACCTGAGCCCTGGCTTTGCGCTCCTTGGCATCAGCGCCAATGATGGATTTGAAGAGGAAGTAGACGATAAAGCCCATGCCGATAGGAGGCAAGAGCGCCAGTAGTGCCGGGCCGATGATGTCCCAGTTCATTACTTAACCAGTGGGAACATGATGGTTTCGCGAATGCCCAATCCGGTCAGGGTCATCAGCAGGCGGTCAATCCCCATGCCCATACCACCTGATGGTGGCATGCCGAATTCGAGTGCCTTTAGGAATTCTTCATCAAGCTTCATCGCCTCGGGATCTCCAGCAGCAGCTAGTCTTGCCTGCTCAACGAATCTTTCGCGCTGAATAACCGGATCAACTAGCTCCGAGTAGCCAGTGGCTTGCTCGTAGCCGCGAATATATAAATCCCATTTCTCAACTACCCCGGCAACGCTGCGATGATTTCTCACCAGCGGTGAAGTATCAACCGGAAAGTCCATCACGAAAGTTGGCTTGGTGAGGGAGCCCTTAACAAAGTGCTCCAAAGCTCTTCAACATATTTTCCGTGCAGTGGATGATCTATTTCGAGACCTTCTTTATCGGCCAGTTTTTTCAAAACAGCAATATCTGTTTCTGGTGTTATCTCTACACCGCTGGCATTGGAAAGAGATTCAAACATCGAGATGCGATCCCATTCACCAGATAGGTCATTGATCTCACCGTCTTCTAATTCAACCTGCAGCGTTCCAAAGACATCCAACGCCGCATTTTGAATCAGCGATTGAGTGAGCTCGGCCATGGTGTTGTAATCACCGTAAGCTTCGTATGCCTCAAGCATGGCAAATTCAGGCGAGTGGGTTCTATCCGCACCTTCGTTTCTAAAGTTTCGGTTAATTTCATAAACACGATCGATGCCACCAACAACAGCTCGCTTTAGAAATAATTCCGGCGCGATACGTAAGAACAATTCGGTATCAAAAGCATTTGAATGGGTTTTGAAAGGTCTTGCCGATGCGCCACCGTGGATGGTTTGAAGCATAGGAGTTTCAACTTCAATAAAAGTTCGCTCGGTAAAAGTTTTACGCATTGACTGCATTACCTGGCTGCGGATCTTGACAACCTCACGAGCACGATCACGAACAATCAAATCAACATACCTGTGTCTGACCCGATACTCTTCACCGAGTTCATTGTGCAAATTAGGCAGCGGCCTAATGGTCTTTGCGGCAATCTGCCAGGAATCAACTAGAACGGAAAGTTCACCCCGCTTTGAAGTGATAACTTCACCTGAGACAAATAGGTGATCGCCAAGATCGACTAAGTCCTTGTAGTGCTCCAGGTTGGATTCGCCAACTTTTTCTTGAGAAAGCATCACCTGAATTCTTGATCCAGACCCAGCCTGTAAGGTGGCAAAGCAGAGTTTTCCAGTATTGCGCTGAAACATAACGCGACCGGCTAGGGCGACGGTATCCCCAGTCGCTACATCGATTTCGAGATCAGGGTATTTCGCTCTAACTGCGTCAATCGTGTGAGAAATAGGCAGACTTACCGGATACGCCTCAACGCCGCTGGATAGCAAGCGCTCACGCTTAGCCAAGCGAATAGCAATCTGCTCGGGCAGATCTTGTTCTTCCTCGCCTGGAAGATAGCTTTCCTCGGTCATGCCGGCTCCTGAATGCTGAGAGTTATGTTATCGATTAGGCGCACTCCGTCCAGAATTACGGCCACCAGTAGCTGGGCGGACCCAGTAAAACCAGCCGAAATCGGTTGAAAATTGCTCTTATCAACTAACGCTAGATAATCAAGTTTAGCCAGAGCCAGCGAAGATAAGGCTAAGCGGCTCTCATCCAGCGACTGAGCTATTGGCTGATCAGATTCAATTGCAGCCTGGGTCTCTAAAAGAATCCGATAGATCGAAGGTGCTACCGCTCTAGCCTCCTCGGATAAAAAGACGTTTCGGCTAGATAGTGCAAGGCCGTCAGCCTCGCGCTTTGTGCTACCGGCAAGGATTTCAATTGCATCGGCAAATTCTCTTTTGACCATGCGGCGAATTAAATAAAGCTGCTGGGCATCTTTCTCACCAAAGATAGCGACCGCTGGTTTGATCACGCTAAAAAACCAGTTGACCACATGAAGCATGCCATCGAAGTGTCCTGGCCGAGTGACGCCTTCAAATACCGAGCCAACCGCGCCGGCTCTAGGAACTAGCTGTTCTGGTAAACCATCCGGATAAACCTGATCGACTCTTGGTGCGAAGATGATATCTGGTTGAGCAGGCTGATTGGCTAAAAGTTCGATGTCGGCTTCTAACACCCGAGGATACTTAGCGAAATCTTCATTCTTACCAAACTGGGTTGGGTTCACAAAAATACTTAGAACTACAAAAGCATTTTCTACCGCAACAGCTTTTTCAACCAAGCTGAGATGGCCCTGGTGGAGAGCACCCATGGTTGGAACAAAAACTACTTTTCTAGTTGCGGCAAGATTTGCTAACGCCGATTGTAGTTCTTCGACTGTATCGATGACTCTCAATCGATATCGCCTTCTAGTAAATCGGCCGGATCAATTTCGGTAACGGAATTACGCAGCGACTCTTCAAGCGATGATCGTAAAATTCCACTTAAAAGATTTCTTGGTTTTGATACACCAGCATCTTCAAGCAATTTGATGGACTGGCCGACAATAAGATTAGTGAAAGTGCCTGCAACAGAAATCGCTTCTGCGTAGTTTTTTCTAGCTTCGCTTGGAATGTGTATTGGCTCACCACCAATTTCCATAGCCAGCATCTGAGCTATCGGCAAAACTTGTTCCGGGCCATCCACTCCAACATAGCTTTCCTGGAGCCTGGCTCGATCAATCGAACTGAAGCCGGTAAAGCGAATAGCCGGATGAAGCGCTAGCGGAATAACACCGAGCGAATATGCAGGTTCGAATACCTCGTAACCAAAATCAGGCGAAGTTGAGATAAGGATTTGGCCTGCTTTTATTGAACCGTTCTCAACCAAATCCGATACCAGTGAGGATATCTGATTACCGGGGATAGCAAATAAAACCAGATCGGCACCGCTAGCGACCGAGTCAACATCACCGATAAATAGTCCAGGCATAAGCTGGGTTACCAGATCTTGCCGATCCGCATCGCTGGTGGCTATCGCTAAGACTTTATGTCCCGCGTCAGCGAGAGCTTTGGCAAGTGCCAAACCAACTGGCCCAGCCCCGATGACCGAGCAGGTTAGTCTTGGGTTTTCATTCATGCCGGCACCGCACCGTCTTTTGGCCCTGAATCATTAGGCAGTCGGCAAATCCCTTGAACCGCAAAAGCGCAGATCAGCAAAGCAACCGCCACCAAGCCGGCACTCAGATTTGGGCCAATGGCTTCGGCGGCCACAACGGGCGAAGAAATTAGTTTTATTAGAATCCCTAGGTGCCAACCGATGAATAGTGCTGCCGCTACCGCTGAGGCTTTGGCCAGTAGCAATACCCTGACCGCGTAAAAAGGATCCACCGGAACTGGACGCTGCGGATTTACCTCTTTAGTCTGCGAAAACTTTTTCAAGGCTCTCTTGTATCGCCATATGGGTAAGGCCAGAGCGAGTAATACGATGCAGGCTACCGCTAGCGAAAAGCTAAGCGAAATACCACTGATTGGGGCACGAAACCCGTTACCTACCGCCCAGGTCGAATAACCAAAACCGGCGAAGCTTGAAACTAGAAACCAGAGTAATAGTGAAAGCAGATTAATTGGTTTCATTTGAGCTTCACCTGATCAGCAAAGATGTAGGCGAGTTTATTGATTTTGCCGATGCCCGGTAGCTGTGCATCTTGGTTCATCTCATACCAGGGAACAATAACAAATGCTCGGTTAGCTGCCTGTGGGTGCGGGATAGTTAATTTCTCGGAACGGTAATTGAGTTCACCAAATTTGATGATATCGATATCAATATTTCGATTACCCCAGCGCTCACGCTTCTTTCTGCCGAGTTTTATTTCAATTGCTTGCAAAAAATCTAGGAGTTGCTCTGGTTTGTAATCCGTAGATATTTCGGCAACGCAGTTTAGATATCTCGGCTTAGTCGAATCAACTCCAGATAGGGTTAGCGCTTTTGACTCATAAACAGCTGAGGTAGCAATTAGCTCAATTTTTTCATCTAAGCAAATGTGGGCTAGCGCTAATACAATCCAACGCCTGCGATTTCCTAGATTGCTCCCTAGTGCCAAAACAACTCGGTTAGCCACGTTTAGCCTTCACGGTAACCGATACATCAGAAAATTCAAATGGAATTGGAGCATTTGGTTTATGCACGGTAACTTTTGCTTTTTGAACTATTCCGCCAGAGAAATTCAAACAGTAATCCAGCAGTCGTTGGGCCAAAGTTTCTAAAAGATCAACCGGCTCTGCTTTGGTTAGTTCAACTAGGCCTTTGGCTAAATCACCGTAGTGCACCGTCTTTGCCAAATCATCGCTGAAGACCGCTTTATCGGCATCAAGCCAAACACTGGCATCGATATAGAAATCCTGGCCATTTTGTCTTTCAAAATCAAAAACCCCGTGATGCGCGAATACCCGCAAGCCGGTGATTGTTATTTTGTGGGACATGGTTCAATTCTGTCTTATTCTGCTTCGCGCAGTGCGGCAACCACATTGATGGCATCTAAGGTAGCCATCACGTTATGCACTCTGATCCCCCAGAGCTTTCGCTGCAGCAGCAGGGCAGTTAGCACTGCGGTGGCGACATCGCGCCGCTCATTACTGACGCTCAGGGCATCCTCGGCCAGCGCTCCGGCGATAAAGCGCTTGCGAGAAGCGCCAACCAAGATCGGCAACCCCAACTTCTCTAGCTCATCTAGCCTTGCCACCAGTTCCCAGTTCTGTTGCATGTCTTTGGCAAAGCCGAGACCCGGGTCAATCACAATGTTTTCACGCTTTACCCCAGCCTGGATGGCCTTTGTAACCTGGGCTTCCAGTTCACTAGCAACATCAGAAACTATGTCCTGATACTGATTCAACTGATCCATCTGGTCAGAAAAGCCCCGCCAGTGTGAGATGACTAGTTGCGCACCGGTTTTGGCTGCTACCGCAAACATTGCCGGATCAGCCAAGCCACCGGATACGTCATTGATGATTTCTGCCCCAGCCGCAACTGCCAACTCTGCAGTTTCTGAATTCATCGTGTCAATACTGATAGTCGCAAGTTTTAGTTTGGCGATTTCGCTAATTATCGGCAGAACTCTTTCTTGCTCTTCTAAAGGCGTAACTCGGTTAGCGCCGGGTCTAGTTGATTCACCGCCGACATCGATGATGTCAGCGCCACTAATTGCTAAAAGTTTTGCCTGATCAATAGCTTTTTCGAAAGTGTTATAGAGGTTGCCGTCTGAGAATGAGTCCGGTGTGAGATTTAGCACACCCATAATTTTGGGTCGATGGAATTTCATTTAGCAATCAGAGCCATTACTTCAGCACGATTAGCTGCCTCGGAATATAGTCCGCGCGTAGCTACCGTTACCGTATTTGCTTCCGGCTGTCTTGCGCCTCTTGAAGCAACGCAGTGGTGACGAGCCTCAATGACTACGACAACTCCCTTGGTCTCTAAACCTTTTTCCAGAGCATCGGCAATTTGCGCAGTTAGATTTTCTTGCAACTGCGGCCTAGCCGATAAAACTTCAACTAGCTTGGGTAACCGGCCTAGCCCTAATACCCGATCGCCGGGTAGGTAGGCGATGTGAGCGGCACCGGTGAAAGGTAGCAGGTGGTGCTCACAGATACTTACTAATTCAATATCTTTGAGTATTACAACATCGGTGTGCTCAGCAGGAAACGTTTCTGAAATTACCGTTAGCGGATCCACACCAATGCCAGAAAAGAAACCAGCGTAAGCATCAGAAACTTTTTGCGGTGTCGCCAAAAGCTCTGCTCGATTCGGGTCTTCACCGATAGCTAACAAAAGCTCAGTTACCGCTTTTTTCACTCTCTCGGCATCAACCACAATTAGCTCTTCTTAGACTTTTTCGGAATTGCGATAGGGCCTTGCTTTGGCTTGGGTCTAGTTGATTTAGACAACCACTGCTTACGCTTTGGCAATTTCTTAACCGGCTTGAAGATCTTGGCGATCTCATCACCGTTTAGAGTCTCACGCTCCATTAGTTCTTTGGCCATGGTGTCTAGCACCTTGCGGTTTAGATTCAGTGCCTTGTATGCCTCATCGTGAGCGGCATCTAAGATGGCGCGGATTTCTTTATCGATGGTCTCAGCGGTTAGATCGCTGTATTCCTTGGTCTGCGCCATGTCTCTTCCGATGAACACTTCGCCGGCTCTGCCAAAGGCAACCGAGCCAACAGTTGCGCTCATGCCATACTGCATCACCATAGATCTTGCGATCGAAGTGGCCTTTTCAAAGTCGTTAGAGGCGCCGGTAGTTGGGTCACCGTAAACAATCTCTTCCGCCACACGACCGCCCATCGCATAGGCGATCTGGTCGAGAAGCTGATTGCGGGTTACCGAATAGCGGTCTTCGAGCGGAAGCACCATGGTGTAGCCGAGTGCTCTACCGCGCGGCAAGATTGTCACTTTGGAAACTGGATCGCTGTGATTTAGTGAAGCGGCAACCAGTGCGTGACCGGCCTCATGGTAGGCGGTGTTTAGCCGCTCTGACTCCTGCATTAGGCGACCTTTTTTAGCCGGGCCACCAATCACACGGTCAATAGCTTCATCCAGAATTTCATTGGTGATCTGCTTGGCATTATTTCTGGCGGTCAAAAGTGCCGCTTCGTTTAGAACGTTTGCTAAATCTGCACCGGTAAAGCCAGGTGTTCTTCTGGCCACCAGAGCCAGATCAACATTGTCAGCAACCGGCTTACCCTTGGAGTGAACTTTTAGAATCTGCTCGCGCCCGTTTAGATCCGGTGCAGAGACTCCAACCTGACGATCGAATCTGCCTGGACGCAAAAGTGCAGGGTCGAGAATATCTGGTCGGTTAGTTGCTGCAATCAAAATCACGTTGGTCTTTGAATCAAAACCATCCATTTCAACAAGCAGTTGGTTAAGTGTTTGCTCTCGCTCATCATTACCGCCACCAATACCAGCACCGCGGTGACGACCTACCGCATCAATTTCATCAACGAAGATAATGGCCGGGGCTGCCTGCTTGGCTTGTTCAAACAAATCGCGAACACGAGATGCACCAACACCGACAAACATTTCAACAAAGTCAGAACCTGAGATTGTGAAGAAAGGAACTCCCGCTTCACCGGCAACAGCTTTAGCCAAAAGAGTCTTACCGGTTCCCGGTGGGCCGTATAACAAAACACCGCGAGGAATTTTTGCGCCGACCGCTTGAAACTTTTGTGGTTCCTTTAAAAACTCTTTGATTTCTTGTAGTTCTTCAATAGCTTCATCGACACCGGCAACATCAGCAAACATCACCTTGGGCATGTCCTTGTTATAAAGCTTTGCCCTTGACTTACCAAACTGCATCGCTCGATTATTAGATCCCTGTGCGCCGGAGAGCATGAAGTAGAACAAACCGAAAATCAAAAGGAAAGGCAAAATGGTAAACAGCAGTTGCAGATACCAAGGGGTGTTATTCACTTGGTCGTTATAGCCTTCGCTGAGGCTAGCTTCGGAGACGGTCTTCACCACATCGGCACCACGAGGTGCAACATAGAAGAATTGAATCTTTTCGCCAAGAACTGTGTCAACCGACTTCAAGGTGACATCAACGCGTTGTTCGTTTTCAATTACTAGAACTTTTTTAGCCCTAGAGTCTTTGATCATCTGGAGGCCGAGTGAGGTGTCTACCACCTTAAATCCAGAAGTGTTTATGCTGCTGAAACCAAACGCGACCACAAAGATGGCCAAGAAAATCCATAATGTTGGACCGCGGAAGATTTTGCGTGATTTCATAGAGGCTTAGCCCCGACCTTTCGTGAGATTCCCAATCAACCTCTAGGCTACCTGCCCCACAGGGCCTAGAAAACACCTGTTCGCAGACAGATTAACTAGTTTGAATAAACATGGGGGCTAAGTACCCCAACATCCCTGAGGGTTCGATACTTTTCGGCGTAATCGAGCCCATAACCGACAACAAACTCGTTTGGAATGTCAAAGCCAACTATCTTTACATCGACTTCTACCTTGGCGGCCTCTGGCTTACGCAATAGGGCAACTATCTCCACCGAGGCGGCCCCGCGGGCAGCTAGGTTCGATGCTAACCAGGACAGGGTTAGCCCAGAATCAATGATGTCTTCAACAATAATTACGTGTCTACCCAAGACATCGGTATCTAAATCCTTCAAAATTCTTACCACTCCGGATGATTGAGTCCCAGAGCCATAAGAAGAAACAGCCATCCAGTCCATAGCGACCGGGATCTGAATTGCTCTAGCTAAATCAGCCATAAACATAACCGCACCTTTGAGCACTCCGACCAACAGAACATCTTTACCTTTATATGAGGTGTCTATCTCCAGGGCCATTTCGCTTACTCGCGAAGCAATCTGCTCCTTGGTTACCAAAACCTTGGTGATATCGTCCTTGACTTGTTCTAAGTCCACTTAACATGCTCCTGTTTTTATTGTCTTGGTGCTCTTCAGACTAATTTGGTTGCTCTTTCGTATTACTCTAACGCCTGGCAGGGTTAGCGGCTTCTGTCCGTGCCAATTAGTCACTAACTTCATTACCGACTCAATGGCGTTGCGGCTTGGCTCAACAGAGAGCATCGCCAGAGCCTTGAGAATCACCCGATTGGCCAACGCAATCGGCGCTTTGGCTAATAGTTCGGCGTCCAGGATGATTTCAGTTGCTAGAGTCCGAGCCGCTTTACTAAATAGCTTTTCCGCTTGCTTATCGAGATAAAGCGCGTCCTCTTGCAAGATCTGTGCTGTTCTAGCCAGAGCTTCGCTAATGCCCGGGCCAAGTTCTTTTTCTAAGACCGGTAAAACTTTGCTACGAACTTTCACTCGGCTAAATTTAGTGTCCTTGTTTTGCGGATCAGTCCAATAAATCAAATTACTATCGCGACAAAAAGCAACGGTGGTTGCCCGGCGGATGTGTAGTAATGGCCGAAGATAATTTCCATCAGCGCTTTTCTCATTCATGCCAGAAAGTGATCTAGCCCCTGAACCTCTGGCTAAACCGAGCAGCACTGTCTCGGCCTGATCATCCAGTGTGTGACCGAGCATTGTTGTTACTACTTTGTGCCGAAGAGCAAACTCAGCTAGCGCCTTATATCTAGCATCGCGCGCGGATGCCTCTAAGCCCGTTTTAGTCTTATTCACCGAAACAGAGATAACTTCAACATGGTGTGCACCGAGTTCTTTAACCAGCTTGGCGGTGCGCTCAGCGACCTTATCGGTTCTAGGTTGCAGATTGTGATTGATGATAACAACCGCAATTTTGATTTTCGCTCGGTTTCCTTCGAAGATTGCGGCTGCGGCTAAAGCCAGAGAGTCTGGCCCACCGGAACAGGCAACAGCCACGGTTCCTTTGCTGATTTTGTTAGCCTGCCAGCTTTCGCGAACCGCACGGCGAATATCTGCAATCGCCGGAGTAAGGCGAACACGCTCAGACACAGGCAACCTTTCGCTAATCTTTATACATAAAGCCTATTTAGGAGAAACATGTCTATTGACGCCATCATCGAGATTCCTCGCGGCAGCAGAAATAAGTATGAAGTTGACCACGAGAGTGGTCGGGTAAGACTGGACCGCGTGCTGTTTACCCCCTTTGTTTACCCAGTCGACTACGGTTACTTCGACAACACCCTAGGTGGCGACGGTGATCCGCTTGATGCATTAGTCCTTCTCGAGTTCCCGGTATTTCCAGGAGTGGTTGTTGAGGTTAGACCGGTAGCGGTTTTGCCTATGGAAGATGATGGCGGCATTGATGAAAAGATTCTCTGTGTCCCAGCTAAAGATAAGAGATGGCAGCATATCCAAGATCTCTCTGATGTTCCAGAGCAAACTAGAAATGAACTAGAGCACTTCTTCACCCACTACAAAGACCTAGAACCAGGCAAGTGGGTCAAGGTTGGATCTTGGGCTGGTAAGGATGCCGCTCAAAAGCTAATCGATGAAGCCCTAGAGAGATTTAAAGCTCAGGGCGGGCACCAATAGTAGTTACCGCTAGAGCGGCATTAGCTATGCCTGCATTGATTGCATGATGCAGGCTCTCGCCGTTTGCCAGGTGAGCTAAAACTGTTCCGGAGAATGAATCTCCCGCACCGGTTGGATCGATTGCCTGAACACCAATGACCGGAAAACTATCCGTTAGCGCACCGTCTTGGTACAGCTCAACTTCAGCCGAACCTTTTTTTACAATTGTTGTTTTGCTTGCCGCCCCGAGTAATTCAAATTCATCTTCATTAGGCAGCAGGATATCCGCGTGCTTTATAGCGCTTTTAAAATTAGCGATTCCGTAATCTTTTATAAATCCAGCAGAACCCGGATCAATCATTATTTTGATTCCAAGGGAATTTACTCTGGTGAGAAATTCATTCACCACTTCAACATCGTTTTCGAAAATCGAATAGCCGCTTAGAAAAACAAAACCAAACTCCGCTAAGTGGTGATTATCGATAGCTGAGAAATCTAAATCACGGTTTGCTCCGCGATCAGTCAACATAGATCTGGATGAGCCTTCAACCAGAGAAACTAATGTACCGGTGGCATTATTACTTTTCTGCAATTGCACTTTCACACCGTAGTGATCAAACTGCTGCTTTACCCGTTCAACATCTTTACTGTTTACACAACCGATAAAAGTAACATCAGCACCTGCGAATGAAGCCCAGCTGGCAATATTTCCGGCAGAGCCGCCTAGAGTCTGACTAATCCTGGAAGCAGTGTCGGTATTTGGTCTTATTGCCCCTTTAGGAACAACGATGACATCATCGATGACATCGCCAATCACCAATACCTTCATTAGTTAATTTCCGCCCAAGCCTTGGCTATCTTGCCGGCTAGAGAAACATTATTTCTAGCCAGATCTAGATTCACTTCCAGCGATTTGCCTTTAGATTCTTCAACAATGAAACCAAGTAGGAAAGGGGTAACGGCCTTGCCGCTTATGCCAGCCTGCTCAGCAGCTCTAAAAGCAATTTCTAAAATACGGTCATGCTCAGTTGGATCCCATTGCTTGGCCACTGGGATCGGATTGGCGATAACGATGCCTTGCTGACCGCCAAGTTCATCCTGGGCTTTCATCAGCTGGGCGACTGCTTCAGCAGAGTCCACCGACCAGTCCAATTGGTAGCCGGACTTATTCAGCCAGAAAGCCGGAAACTCTCTGGTCTGCCAACCAACAACTGGCACACTAAGAGTTTCCAGCCGTTCAAGAGTTGCTGGAATATCCAAGACCGATTTCACGCCGGCGGCGATAACCGTGATCGGGGTATTTGCCAGTGTGCTCAGATCAGCTGATTCATCAAAACTGGTGGTGTAACCGCGGTGGACCCCACCCAGGCCGCCGGTAGCAAAAACCCTAATCCCAGCCAAACTAGCCAGGTGAGCAGTAGCGGCAACGGTAGTTGCTCCGCTCTTATTAGCAGCAGCCAGAATTGGGATATCTCTAACCGAGGCTTTAGCTAAATCCTCGTTAGCGATCCGATCAACCCCCAGCTCATCTAAACCGATGTTTGGAACGCCATCCAAAATTGCAATAGTCGCCGGAACAACACCTTGACTGCGCAGAATTTCTTCGAACTCTTTAGCGGCTTCTAGGTTTCGAGGTCTAGGTAAACCATGGGAAATAATCGTTGATTCAAGGGCAACCACCGGAAGGTTATTCTCGAGGGCATTACGAACTTCTTCGGAAAGTTTAAGTTCAGTCATGTTCCTAATGTTACAGGTAGCATCAGAACATGATTAGTCCAGCGAAGTATCTCCAAGGTGTCCTGCACCCGGAGGCTTACCACGGTGAGAAAAAGAGCGATGGCTTCTTTGAAGGCTGGTACGTAAAACTGGTGTCCGAAGATTTGAGCCAACGCTGGGCAGTTATTCCGGGTATTTTCAAAGGCATCGATAAAGCTGATAGTCAAGAACGTGAGGCGAACCATGAGGCGTTCATCCAAGTACTTGATGGTTCAACTGGAAGATCCTGGTTTTATCCTTTTCCAACCAACCAGTTCGAGGCTCAAGCAGATAAATTCGAAGTTCGAATTGGCGATAACTACTTTTCAGAAAAAGAGATCACGCTTGACTTGCCTCAACTAAAAGGAACTCTAGCGATAACATCAAAGCTTCGACCATGGCCGGTTACCTTTAAGAGCCCTGGCATTATGGGCTGGTATGGTTTTGTGCCATTTATGGAGTGCTTCCACGGCATAGTTAGTTTTGGTCACAGTCTTAGTGGGGAAATAAGTGTTGAAGGGCAAAAGCAATCTTTTACAGGTGGCAAAGGTTATATAGAAACTGATTGGGGCAAGTCTTTTCCAGCAGGTTATATCTGGATGCAAACCAACCATTTTGACTTCAACCAGGAAACATCGCTGATTGCATCAGCTGCGATTATTCCGTGGCTTGGTAAGAGTTTCAGGGGATTCATCATCGGCTTACAGCACGAGGGAAGACTATATAAATGGACAACCTATAACTCTGCTAAAGAGCTAAAACTTGAATTAACCGATCAAGAAGTAATTTGGAAAATCACCGGTCCCGATGGGGTTTTAGAAATATCTGCAAAGCGAGTCCGCGGTGGCTTACTTCATGCTCCGCTTCATAAAGACATGCACCGTCGAGTTGAAGAGACGATGGATTCTTCGGTTTCACTTTTGCTAAAAGATCCCAGTAACAAGATCATCTGCCAGGGAACAGGTAGCGCTGCAGCCCTTGAGGTATTTGGCGATCTAGATCGGCTGCTCGCCTACTAACCTTTCGGTTAGATTCCGCCGCCACCGCCGCCACCGCTGCCGCCCCCGGAAGAACCGCCCCCTGAAGACCCACCGGTGGAGGATGTGGCAAGGGAGGCAGATAGCGCTGAATTGAGTGAGTCCAAGCCCTTGGCTAGTTGCGGGGTCCCGACAAACCAAATCGGAGTAGCGGTTTGGGCATATAAATCGGTTAGCACCTTGCCCCACTGCTGCTGCAGCCCAAGCAAAATCGCCCAAGGCAATACCTCTTCGTAGAGCTTTAGCACCTGCTTACCTTTTAGTTCGGATGGCTTGAGCGATGCACCTTTAGGCGACTGCAAAAATTCCAGCCGATCCTTTTCAGCTAGATCGATATACATCTCGAGGCCGGCAAGGGTCGAGATAACTTCCATACCCTTAGCGCTGTAAGCGCGCTTAGAAACTAAGAGCCAATAGACAAGTGCGAAGGGGCCAAAGGAAATTAGCGGGGCTGCAACAAATCCGGCATCGGTTACCGAATCAAGCATTAGCGATAAAACTAGCCAGATTGCATAAATTACTACTGCTGCAAGAAAGACAATCGCTGGTAAACCGAGGGCTCGCTTTAAGAAATAGCCGGAACTACTAACTAGCTTGCGCTGATTAGAAACGTGTAGCTCGATGGCCTCGGACATTTTATTTAGCGCCTTGTCCTTCGCCGATGGGCCAACCACGACTTGATCTCCTGCTTTAGCTAGTCCTAGAAGTTGCAGTAATCCGGTGCTATCTTTAGCGCTTTGTGTTCTTCTTAAAACAAAATTGTCCTTTTTTGTCCCTAATTGGATCTCCAGTTCGCCTTGAACAGCACGCTCAACAATCAGCGCTTGAATAAGGTGTCCTTGTTTACCGGATACCAGTGCGCTGGTAAGTAGCCCTGGCTGTTCAGTTGGTTTATATATCGGAACTATGAAAGCTTTTTTACCCTGATTCCTAATCAAAAAGAATCTGAAGTAGATCGCCCAGAGTAATACTGCTACCACCAATTCTAAAGCTAGCCACCACATATTCATCGGCAGTGTGCCTGAAACCTGTGGACCAGAAGTATTGGCAACTCCGGCGGTAAACGGCAACACTACAGTCAGTGTCGCTGTGGCGGATAGATCATTAGCACTAAAAGTTATCTTGTCAGCTGTTACTTCCTTAGCATCACAACTTCTTCTTTCACCGGCTAATCCCTGATAACAAGATGCATTTGCGCTTGAAAGAGCAGCGGATAATTCTTCATCTAGGGTTATCGAAGCGCTAACCCTTCCAAAACTCTGTTGCCAACCTGTTCCATTCACATCCCAGTAAAATTCATCAAAGCCTGAACTGTCCTGGTAATTCTTTAGTACCCAAACTTGCGAATACTTGATTACATATGTTTGCCTTCCATATACATACGAATCATCACTTGCCTTGATAGCTAATGAAACAAAGTCACCATCGTTAGTTTGTTCATACTCTCTGGCCATCCCGTTCTCGTCGGTAACCGAAATAATCTTCACAAGGCCGGGAAATTCGGCATAACTTGATGAGGGAATATCCCTTCTTATTCCGCGGTTCTGATCAAAATCTGGGAAGAGCGCAACCAGTGTCTCGGTAACTACCATTTCTGGCCGATTGCCTTCTTGCTCATTGATAGAAATCTCATACTTGGCATCAAATGATTCGAAACTAAAATCATTCACATCGGCGCTAGCGCTCAAAGGCAGAAGAAATAGGGCTGAGAGGGTAACTAGCAACAGTTTGGTAATACGCTTCATTAACCCAGACTAGGGCTTAACCGAGGATTACTTAGCGCTTAGGCAACTGACAGGCTGGGGTGCCGCCAGGTAATTTGTGGCGATACTTGGCTGTCAAAAAGTAGAGGAATCTTGCAATTTGACTAAGAATCGGAAATAGCGCAAGCACCCCGATTAGCCGGTAGAACGGATTTTTCTGCCCCTGGAGCAACTTCGCAACAGCAACATGCCCCGCATAGATCTTGCCATTTAACCAAAGCTGAACCTTAGCCGAGGCCTGAGCTTGAGTGATTCCGTAATCGGCAAGTTTTAGATACTGCCAAGGCTCCGCAACAAGTTCAAGGGAACTGTACTTAACAATGAAATTTGCCGAGGAGGTGCAGAAACTGCAATCTCCATCAAAGATAAGTAGTGGTTTTTCACTCGGCATATTCCAAGCCTAACCTTGAGAAAGTATCTAGATTGTTCCTTTATCCAACCCTGAAAGAACTTCCTTCGCCCTGACCCGAAGCTCAGGTAAATCAGATAAACGCTTTATACCGTTGATTTGCTGAGCCATTCGATGATTGCTTCTAAACACTTCCGCATTTCGATCTAGAAAATCCCAATAAAGGGTTGTGAACGGACAAGCATTATCGCCGACTCTAAGCTTTGGATCATAAACACAGCTCTTGCAGTATTGGGTCATCCGGTTGATGTATGCGCCTCCGGCAGCATAGGGCTTAGTCATAAGCCTGCCGCTGTCAGCATGAACACCCATACCAATCACGTTCGGAACCATTACCCATTCCGCGGCATCAATAAAGTTCTGTCGCATCCAATCCAAGAACTCTTGCGGGTTGGTTCCGGTGATAAGAGCCAGATTACTCAAAATCATCAACCGTGGGATGTGGTGTGTCCAAGCTCTTTGCTCAACATCGGCTACCACGCTCGAAACGCAATTCATTTTTGATTTCTTCGAATCAACAAATACCGGTAATAGTTTCCGATTGGCATTTAAGCCATTTAGCTCTCGATATTCCTCGCCTAAAAACCAATACATGCCATTTATATATTCTCGCCAACCAATTACTTGTCGAACAAAGGCCTCGGCAGATTGGATTGGGATGCCGCCATTTCGATAGGCCGCCACAGCCGCATCAACTACTTCACTGGCGTGGAGTAATCCGTTATTCAAATATGGGCTCAGCAGTGAGTGGTGCAAAGTCCAGCTCTGATTTGTGCTGGCATCCTCGTATGGTCCAAAGCCAGCAAGGTTTTTGGAGACGAAGTGCGTGAGTGCTTTTAGCGCATCAGCTCTGGTTGTTGCCCAGGTACTACTTGGTTGCATGCTCAGCTCTTTGGCTACTTCAAGATCGATTTCATCCCGTTGAAAACTAAGCGGTTCTGGGAACTCGTAATTCTTTGGTGGGCCTAACCTGTTGTCCTTATCAAAATTCCACTGACCACCTTCTGGCTTGTTGTCTGTTACCAGGATGCCAAGTCTTTGGCGCTGCAGTCGATAGAAGTTTTCCATCACAAAACTTTTTTGTTTTGTGGCCCAGTCAAAAAAGAGCGGTCTTGGCGTTAGGAAGAAATCATTCGGGGTGAATTTAACGCCGTGTTTTGAAAGTAATGCGGTTTGCTTAAACGAACTAGGCTCAGCGCAGAATATCGGAAGATCAAGCTTTAAGCTTTTCAGGCCGTCAACAGTAGTTTTTGATTTGATATAAGAAACCTGAAAACCAGAATCCTGTAGTGCTTTTGCAAAATGTCGAGCTGAGGATATTAGAAAAAACAATCGCTCTTTATGCCAGAGTGCGCTTTCGGTCATACGCTGGCTCTCAACAAAAACAATTAGATCTTTTTCTTTGTTTGCTTTTGCAAGGACACCGTGCTTTAGGTTTAGCTGATCAAAAGCTACATAGAGGATTCTTTCAATCATGCTCTTCTGCACTTCTCTGAACAGTACTTGACTCTGTCCCAGTATTTGGCCCACTTCTTACGCCACTCAAACTCCAGTCCGCAGCCAACACAGATTTTCGGAGGAAAGCCATTCTTGGTTTGCGCTTTTCTAGGCATAGCTAAAGGCTAGTCCAGAGTATGAAGGTTATTTGATGCTGCCTAGTCAGGCTGGGCGAGAGCCCGTAGCACGATTAGTTCAATCAATGAATTCCAGGCGTCGGGATTCATCTGGTTATCGACAACATCATCAACGATCTTTCCTAAGGTGTATGCCTGAATTAGCACAGCTGCGGCTCTGGGGTCAAAATCCTTGTTAAACCAGCCGCGATTCTGGGCCTCGGTGAACTGCTTGGTGAAAGCATCGGTTAGTTCGAGCTGAACCTTTCCCAAGGCCAGTCTGAATTTTTCATTCTTCTCGGCCATACCCAAAATTCTTGCTCGCTCGTAGCGGTTTGCCTTACGGGCCGGGTCTTGGGTTAGTTGTGTAACGGCTTTGAGTCCCTCAAGAATCTCTTCTTTACTCGTGCTGTTTCGCACCAAGTCATCAATGACCGCGGCGCTTTTAGTCACATACCTGGAGTAACGAACGATGTAGGCATCGGCAATCAAATCACCAATGGAGTCCCAGAAGTGATAGAGCGAACCTCTGGCGATGCCGGTTCGCCGGAGAATCTCAGAAGCGGATACTTCCTTTTCAGGAAGCTCGTCAAGCATCTCAACGGCTGCATTTAGTAGGCGAGCCCTTGTTTCGTGCTCTGTATTCTTCACCCGATTATGTTAGCAACCTAATGCCGAATAGCCCTTTTGGCGTTCTATATTTCGAACTCCCAGTTGTTGAGGATTTCAAGATATTTGGCAACCTGGAACTATCTTGGTTGTGGAGGGTAAATAATGACTAAAGAAATCTCGGTTAGCCGGATCAGAAAAGTTCTCAAAGCCGGATCAATGGTCTTTGGGCTTAGCGCATTAATACTTGTGGCTATCCCCGCGTTTTTCAATTCACTGCTGGGCTTTACTAGTTCAGCTGAACTGGAGTGGGCCATGCGCATGATTGGTATTACCCTCGTTGCTTTAGCCGGCAACATGTTCTCTGTTTCAACCAGAGGGAAAGATCAGACAGTTATATTCTCCGGCCGAGTCATGATGATTTCTGCTTTCGCCCTTGGCGTTCTCACTCTATTGATTCCAGTGCCATTGAACTGGTTCACCATTGCCTACTCAATAGTTGGCTTTGGATTCTCAGCGGCATATACCTGGGCGCTCTATTTAACTAAATAGTTTTAATAGGCTTTAGCCAGCGAGTCAAATATTTTGCGTTGACTAATCTCGACTAATTGTGATTCGCCTCGGCGATACCAAGAATTTCTGCTCTTTTCATCACCCATGGTTGCGGCAACCCGAACGAAAGCAACTCCTCTCGGCGCACGCTTTCCGTATTTATATGTCTGTGTTTCGTTTGTGATTTCAGTAGATCCCAAAACATTCTTATCGATATCCAGATACTCAATTCGTGTTCGTTGAGTTCCAGGAACTGCCTGAATATCACAGCTGATGCTGAATCGGCTAATGCCTTCGCTGCACTCGGCCTTAGGGGCAGCCAGTGCTTTTAGCGATACAAGCACTGGATCGCTCGGCTCGCTCCATGACTGGGCGAATGTGCCCATCACGATTTGAACAAAGCGATAACTGAAAACTTTTCCGTTGACATCTTCGTTGCTCTGCACACCAATATTTATTGGCTGACCCGGGTGAATTCTCCGGATTAAACCATCGGAGCGGTAGACACGAAGGTGAACAGTTGGATCTAAGTTAGGGATTTCAAATTCCACATACTCATGCCAAATCGCTTTGACTCTAATGTCTGTAAGTTTTGCTGGTTTAGCCGGTTGCGCTGTCCAACCGACTGAATCTGAAATTGCAAGGGTGTTGCCGGTGCAGTCTTCTCCTGCAAAAGCCTGAATGCTGAAAACGCTCGGCTGGGCTGGTTGTTCGGGAACCGTGAATGTAGTTTCCTGGGTGCAGTGCAGAATGTATTCGGGCTGATAGCGGTATTGGTAGCTCATAGCGCCTGCTAGTGGCTCCCAATCGAATATGGGAAGCCCGTTCTCCTGGTACGTGGTGCTCAAAGTTATCTTGGGGTGGAGATAGATCAGCGGCACAGAGACTAGATCCGAAGGCTCACTTAAGTGAGTGCTGGCACTTATAAGCCTAAATTTTCCGGTTACTAGGCTTCTTTCGCCCTGAAGTGGGCAGGTGAAATGAGGTGTTTCAGAATTGTTGTTATTTCCAGAGCAGGCAATTAGCTCACCGTCATCAAATTCAAAAACGCCGGCATATTCGGCATAGGTATCCCAAGTGTTCTTTTTACGCCAAACCGTGCCTATCTGCGATTCCAACTCATTGACTTCGAATCTAAGTTGTAAATCTGCGTCAACGAAAGCTCTGGATACCACTGGCTTTAAAGGAACAAGGTAATCGATCATCATGGCAAGTTTTGGCATCGACTGCTTTTGGTAGCGCTTTAGCTGAACAGCAACGCTTTGGTTTAGATATCCCTGGTATTGGTATCCGCTGATCGCATTCCTAGATACAAGCTTTGAATTGATATATAAATCAGCTGGGCCGCCGTCCCATTCAATAGTCAAAACCAAGTTACTTTGACTCAGCGAAACGGGATCTAATAGTTTCTGTTCAAATGACTGCTTAGCCAAAATTACCGCGGCTTCAGCATTAACAACTCCAGCACCGGTGAAGTATTGTTGATGAAATTCAGAATCAACTATCTGATTGCACGACCATGCTTTTGTATCAGGATCTTGCGTGCAACTGTCCCAAACTTTCGCCTTCTCTTCAACTGCTTTGCTTGCTGTTGCTTGCAAAATAGCTTGAACCTCATCTGGCTTTAAGTTTGGATTCATTTGTAAAACTAGCGCAGCGACACCGGCAACTATCGGAGTAGCCGATGAAGTTCCACCAAAACCATTTGATGCAGCTACAGAATCGTATGCAGATGTATCGGTGCCCGGTGCAATCAGATCCATATTTGGCCCATAACTTGAAGACCAATCAATCGTCGCTACTCTGCCGCCTCGCTGATCAGAAGCACCGACCGCAATTAATCCTGGAATTGGGTAGCCAGCCTGAGTTGATTCTCTAGTTTTACCTTGCAAACAGTATGGATTGATTCCCCAACGTGAATTAGGACCGCAACCAGAGTTACCCATTGCAGCAACGACTAAGACTCCTTGTTGTTCTGCTGCCTTTAGCGCCGCTAACATCGCCGAGTCGGTAAAGCCCGAAAAACTCAAACTTAAAATCTGTGCGCCTTGCTCAACCGCCCACGCTACACCTTTACGAATGGCCAAGTTATCGCAACTGCTGTTTTGACAAACTCTACCAACGATAAGAGAGACGCCTGGCGCAATCCCTCGAATACCAACAGTCGGGTCATAATCCGATGCAATAGTTGATGCCACCATCGTGCCATGTTCGGCTCTAACAAAATTGCCTGGCAGAAAATCCTTATAGGCAATTACTTTGTGGCTCAACCCCGGTGTTGTCGCAGAGATCCCATCGTCCAGAAAAGCGACCTTTACGCCAGCTCCGGTGGCTCCAAGGCTCTGTGCTTGCGGAGCTCGAACTGCCTTTGCCCCCCAATCACTTTGTGATTCCAAAGTGCCAAACTCCGGCCAGTAATAGTAATCATCAGCAACGGCTGAATTGACTGTTCCAGCAATAAACGCAAGAACAGCTACCAATAGTGTCGCCAGCCGCTTCATGCTTCAACTCTAGTTTGGTAAGTGAAGCAGCCGCCAGATAGGGGTAATTACCGTTATAACTGCGGAATAAACTTGTGAAATGGTCGAGAGGGATTACGACGTAGCCATAATCGGTGGCGGGCACAACGGCTTAGTTGCCGCTGCATACTTAGCCAAAGCTGGTAAGAAAGTCATCGTTCTTGAAAAGCTAGAAGGCTTAGGCGGAGCTGCCGTTTCAGAAAGAACCTTTCCAGGCGTTGACGCAAACCTATCCCGTTATTCATACCTAGTGAGTTTGCTGCCAAAACAGATAATAGATGATTTAGGTCTAGATCTCACTCTTGCCCCACGTCGTTATGGTTCATACACACCAGAACCCGGTACCAATCGCGGCTTACTGATTGATAAGCATGATGAAAGTGTTACCAAAGATTCCTTCCAGTCGATTGGCGCAGCAGAGGATTTCGATTCTTGGAATGAGTTTTATGCGAGAACAGAAGAGCTGGCAAAAAAACTTTTCCCCACAGTATTAGAACCACTAAAAAGACAAACGGAAGTTCGTGAACTTATTGGTGAAGAGCTTTGGAATGAGTTCTTTGTAAATCCGATTGGTAAAAGCGTTGCTAAAAACTTCAAATCAGATCTGGTGCGGGGAGTTGTACTCACTGATGCGCTGATTGGAACTTTCGCCGCTAACGAAGATGCGAACCTTGATGCCAATAAATGTTTTCTTTACCACGTAATCGGAAACGAAACCGGTGAGTGGCAAATACCTGTTGGTGGCATGGGTTCGATTAGCTCAGCGATGGCGGCAAGTGCCGCGGATTTCGGTGCTGAGTTGAAAACAAATAGCGAAGTTATCGCCATCACAGAAGACAGAACTGTGACCTTTGTTGAAGTTGGGGATGAAAAAAGCATCTCTGCAGATTTTGTCCTAGTGAATGTTGCAGAGCCGGTGCTGAACAAATTACTCGGCAGACATACTCGTCATAATATTCAAGGCGCTCAGGTAAAAGTCAACATGTTGCTAAAAAGACTGCCGAAACTCAAATCCCGAGTTGAACCAGAAAAAGCTTTCGGGGGAACTTTTCACATCAATGAAAATTTTTCGCAGCTGCAAAAGGCTTTTGATGACGCGAGCTCTGGAAAGATACCTGATCCACTGCCACTTGAGATTTACTGTCATTCAATAACCGACCCGAGCATATTGGGGGATAAATTACAAAAATCTGGCGCACAAACGCTAACCGCATTTGTGTTACACACGCCACATGCTCTGCTGGAAAACTCAGATCATGACCTAATGAGAAAATTGTTTCAAGATGCCGTGATTGAATCTATAAACAGCGTCCTAGATGAAGACATATCAAGCTTGCTGATACAAGATATAGATGGAAATCCTTGCATCGAAACCAAGACAACTCAAGACTTGGAAAACTCCCTAGGTTTACCAGGCGGCAATATTTTTCATGCACCCCTAAGCTGGCCGTTTGCTAAAGACCAAGAAGACCTGGGTTCGGCCGAGAAGCGTTGGGGAGTCTCAACCGGTTACCCGCACATCTACTACTGTGGCTCAACCAGCGTTCGCGGTGGCGCAGTCAGCGGGATAGGCGGGCATAACGCTGCCATGGCAGTTTTAGAGGAAACTAACAACAACCTGTCAAGTAAATAGCCCCCGCATTAGCAGGGGCTATTTACTGAGTGCTTGGTCTTACAGCTACTAATTAATCTGATTCACTGTAAGAATCACAGATGGGATATCTGGCGAACCATTCCCTGCTCTATATAGCAACTCCATTGAAGGCTCATCAGATGCCCAAACTATCTCGAAATATTCATTCGGATTTGTAGTTGTCGCAAAGAAGTTCCAAGCAGCAACTATTTTTTGCGCGTTGGCTTGGACAGTAAGTGCCGTGTCGCTAGCTGGGTAATTCACTCCGTTTTGCCTCAGCCAAATGTTAATTTCTGAAGAGTTACCGCCACTGAGTCTTGTGATCTGCGCCGAGAACTGGATGTTATATGTTCCAGGGTTGGCGATCACAATCTTTGACCCATCAACTATGCTCACGCCATCATTGTGAACATCTGAGTTGTCGTAACGCATCACGTTTACTGCCGCGTCGTTGGTCTGAGTTGTTAGGTCAAAGAAAGAACCAAAATATCCAAGGCCGCTGCCTGGAGTACAAACACCATCGGCACCTTTAAGCGAAGCCAGGAAATCTGCTTCAGTTCCAGTGTTGCCAGCCTCTAGCCAAATCTCATAAGCGCTCTTGCCATCAGCACCATTAGTTCCATCAGTTCCATTAGATCCATCAGCACCCACTAGCGAGGCTAAGAAATCTGCTTCAGTGCCTGGATTGCCTTGAGCAACCCACAGTTCGTATGCACTCAGGCCGGCAGCACCATCGACCCCATTAGTGCCGTTGATACCATTTGTTCCATTCGTGCCGTCAGTCCCGTCGGTCCCGTCAATTCCTGCTGGGCCAATCAATGATTCAAGGAACTCCTCCGGTGTTCCGCCGTTTCCAGCATCTAACCAAAGTTGATAAGCGCTAGCACCATTGGCACCGTCTGATCCATCAGAACCATCTTGACCAGCTGGTCCATTGAATCCAGTCGAACCGGTATATCCGTTCTCACCTTTTTCACCTATCAGTGAATCTAGGAAATCTTGAAGCGATCCGGTATTTCCTACTGATAGCCACAATGTATAAGCGCTGGTTCCCTCAGGTCCCTTAGGGCCTGGCTTTGCATTAGCTAAACAGGTTTTCTTAACCTCATCGGTAATACGCGCAAGGTTTATTCCGTTGTAAATGCCCCAACCACCTAGAAGTAAAGCTATGACTGCGATGATCCCGGCGATCTGAGCCAACCGACGATTGTTATCGCTCTTATCTGCAAGTTTTTCTACGTTATTTTCTAGCCCAGAAATCTCTGAGTTAGATTTCTCATTCTTAGCCATTGAATTCCCCTCAATCTGGCAAGCCTCATATCGCTGCCTACCACTGAACCCTACACCTCGACAAGCTGCTTCTCCAAGACTCAGGTCCCTTTAGGGAACAATTAATTAGCCAAGCTAAATCACAATCTGATATACAGATCTGCCTTATTTGGGCAGATGTCACGATTTAGCCACAGGGCTAGCAGAAATCTCGGTCTATTGAATAACCTGCTGTACCTTGTTTATAGTTCTGCAGTTGAGAACTGAATCCGCCTTTCCAGAAAACAAGCGGCTTTTTACTGAGACCTCCTTGTTCCTTTTTAGGTTGGCTAACATGAGAGGCTTGTGGCTAAAAATGGCTCAGCAAATAACTATTACTTCCCCTTCGAAACTAAAAAGAATGCTGGCATTAATTTCCAGCGCTCTTTTGATCTCCGGGATTTTCGTTGTCGGAAACTCAGACGTCTCAAGCGCAGCCTCTCTTGCAACGCCGGGTCGAGTCAAAGGCGTAGTAGTCACACCAGGAAATGAGTCCGTTGCTGTTTCATGGGTAGCGCCAAGCTATGTCGGAACTAGTCCGATAAATTCCTATGCGGTAGCAAGCGAAGATGGCTTGTTTACTTGCTCAACAACTGGCGCGACCTCCTGCACCGTAACTGGCCTAACCAACGGAACTGGCTATCGTTTTGTTGTTACTGCAGCTAACTCCTCTGGAAATTCGACGCCTTCTTCGGCTTCAAAACTTGTTACCCCGCTAACTGTCTCTTCTGCACCGCAATCGGTTAGCACAATTGCCGGCATTAAGGCTGTCAAAGTTTCTTGGGCGGCACCTAGTTCAAATGGCGGATCAGCAATAAAGAGCTATCTTGTTACTTCAAGTCCGGAAAATAAGACCTGTAAGTCAAACCTGCTTCCGACTTGCACGGTGAGAGGCCTTACCGCTGGTGTTAACTATGTTTTCTCTGTAACTGCGACTAATAAAGCAGGATCGAGCCCGCTGGCTTTTTCTAATGAAGTCTCACCACTTAGCGCTCCATCAGCACCAACAACTGTGACAAGCAGCAGACAATCTGGGCTTATCAGAGTAAGTTGGGGAGCCCCGCAGTCAGATGGTGGAAGTGCGATTCTAAGTTATCGAGTTACTTCCACCCCGAGTGGATATAACTGTACAACTACTAGCACTTCATGTAGCTTCACCGCAATAAATAATGGATCTAGTTACACCTTTAGTGTTGTTGCAAGTAACGCAATTGGCAGATCAGCGGTTGGCAGATCAGATGGCTCAATCTCTAGTTCGGTAGTTGCTCACCCGCCAACGAATGTTCAAGCTCGTGCGGAAGAGCACGCAGCAACGGTGAGCTGGAATGCGCCGGTAGTAAACGGTGGGTCAGGTATTTCAAATTACACAGTGACATCCAGCCCTGGTGGATTTACCTGCACAACCTTTGACACGCTTTGTCTAGTCACCGGCCTAGATAACTATCGGAATTACACCTTCACCGTAACGGCGACAAACTCGGCCGGGACAAGCAGCAATTCAGCGGCTTCGGCGTCGGTAATGCCAGGAAGTAGAACTGTAAACGGATACGTGCTCTACCCCGGCGCTAATCTTGCTTCGACAAACCTGCAGGGTGCAAATTTGATTGGCGCGAACCTCGCGGGAATAAATCTAGCCGGAGCAAACCTAACCGGAGCGTCCCTACAAGGTACCAACCTCACCGGCGCTAACCTTGCTGGAGCTAACCTGACTGACGCAGTTGTAGCAGACGCAAACCTGATTGGCGCAAACCTAATTGGGGCTAACCTAATTAGAACCCTAATTACCGGGGTAAACCTATCCGGTACAAATCTGTCTTTCACAAACCTTTCGGGAACCGATCTATCAGGAACTAACCTGACAGGGACTAACCTAACTGGCTCGAATTTGACGAGCGTAAATCTACATAACTCAATCCTTACCGGCACCAACCTCTCTGGTGCTGATTTGAGAAATGTACGTTCCGGTCAGATCCAAGGAACACCTCTTGGTTTACCACCACTATGGGTAATAGAAAAGGGTTACCTTGTTGGGCCGGAAGCTAATCTAGCGTGGGCTAACCTCAGGAATGTAAACCTTGCTGGAGCTAACCTGACGAAAATTAATTTTTCTAATGCAGACCTAACAGATGCAAACCTAGAGGGCTCGAATCTTGGGGAAGCCAACCTGGAAGGTACCAATTTTAGAAATGCGCTAATGAGCGAAGCGATAATCACAAACGCATACCTCGGTTGGGCAGTTTTGATCAACGCCGACCTATCAGAAGCGAACCTAGAGGGCTCGAACCTATTCGCTGCTTCAATGCAGTTTGTAAACCTAACAGATGCGAATCTAAAGCAGGCGAGCCTCTTCGGCGCATACATCTTGGAAGCAAATCTCACGCGGGTGAACCTAACACAGGCCATCCTGGATTCTGTAATTCTCTACGGATCAAACCTCTCTGAAGCAAATCTCACAGGGGCAAGCCTTGTCGCTGCGGACCTTTGGGGAGCAAACCTAAATAGTGCAAACCTCGCTGGAGCAGATCTTAGAAGAGCGCTCCTTGCCTATGCAAATTTCACAGTCGCCAACCTCAGCGACGCAAACATCGAGGGAGCAACTATCCTGGGTGCTTATTTCGAACTTACGAATCTCAACAACCTAAAATCTGGTGACCTTCAAGATACACCGTTCGTCTTACCACCTGACTGGCAGATAGTTAACGGATTCCTAGTTGGGCCAGGAGCAAACCTTTCCGGTGCAAATCTAAGCTGGGTCAACTTTGGGTTCGCCAATTTAGATTCCGCGAACCTAGAAAATGCAATCCTAGAGGGTACAGATCTTGGAGCTGCATACCTGCGTAATGTGAGATCTGGCGGAATCATAGGAACTCCTGCGATGTTGCCAACTGACTGGAAAATAGTCAACGGTTATTTAGTAGGGCCAGAGGCGAATCTCTCAAATGCGTCTCTAATGTATGCCAACCTATCTTTCACCAACCTCGCTGGTGCAAACCTGAGCGGAGCTGAGTTCTATGGTGGTGACTTCTACTCATCAAACTTAAATGGAGCAAACCTTTCGGGGGCCAGGTTTGAAGGAGGAAGCCTACAGAGCGTAAGCCTTGTTGGCGCTGATTTATCCGGTGCTACTCTAAGCGCAGTCAATTTCGCAGACTCCAACATGATCGGTGCTAATTTCACTGGCGCCAATCTTCAAGGCTCCTTTTTAGGTTGGACTGACCTCACAGAAGCTAACTTTACGGATGCGAATGTATCTTGGGTAAGTCTTTTCCAGGCAAACCTGACAAATGCGAATATGGCTAATGCGAACCTCGAAGGTTCAAACCTGGTGGAAGCTATCCTTGATGGAACAAACTTTACAGGAGCAAACCTGGCAGGAACGTATTTCTAGCCAGCCTGATAGATAACTGAAGCCCTAATTAGTGCGATTCAGAACTGGCTCAAAGCTGAATACAACGACGTGCTAGGTGTGACAAAAGAAGTATTGTTAGATTCTTCTTCTACTTAGTAGCAAAAAGGCTAGACCTGCAAGAAGTAATGCACCGCTTAGATAAAGCATTACCTCCGCAGAATAACCGGTGTCAGCAAGATTTTTCTCGGAATCAAGAGTCTGTTCTTCTTCCTCTTCTGGAGAAGGAGTGAAAATCTTTGTTACGTCTGCTGATCCAAGAACAGTGGCATGAAAACTAAGCTCATCAATTAGGCCCTGATACTCCACGTTACCGTCTTGACCATCGCCGATCCATGCTTCTGGATTTGCGGTAAGCAGCCCTGTCCCAGTCGTTCCAGTGCCATCCAATTCGCCGTCTACATAGAGATCGACTTGACCGGATAAGTTATTTCTTGAAACACAGACATGGTGCCATTCGTTGTCGTTTACGACGGTGTTGCCTGCGATTGTCTGATCCAATTGACCCACACCAGCAACGTCTCCACCGTTACCAAAAGTAAGTGTGCCGAAGCCATTAATCCCGAAGCCGTAATCGTATCCAAAGCCACCGGTCTCCGATTGCACTATTGGCGCAACCTCCCAGTGATTGTTGCCGCCACCAGAAGAAGTCCTGATCCAAGCGCAAATGGAGAAGTCTCCGCTCAAAGTATTAGTTACCTTGAAGTAATTTTCGCCAGAAAAATACATGCTGCCGGTATTGCCTCTATCTGAAAAAGGAACATCGGCTGATGGTGTTGGCAGGCCGTCCCCCGCACCGACACCGTTGTTTCCAGCAATCGAGTCAATTACTTGAGAGCCGTCAGTTTCATTGAAAGACCAGCTGTTTATAGCTGACGTCGCAGCAGATGCAGGTAGTGCAACTAGAAAGCCAAGTGCAGCTAGACCCGCTGCCACTACTCTTAGACGAGATTTGGTGATCATTTGAAGCCTTTCATTTGTCCCATTTGCACTTCAAAAATACACTGCATTTGTTGTAATTCGCGAAACTGCCCGACGGAAAGTTGTGTTTTGGTAATAAACCTGCGAGTAGAGTGAAGAAACAAAAGCCAATTCTAGAGAAAGAATTCGCCTGTAGATGATGAGAAGAGTAGCCCTAAAAAGTATTGCGACTCTAGCGCTCGGCCTTGGCGCGACGGGTTTGACGCTGGTTCCCGCCCACGCGGATCCCACAACCTACTAACCATCAGGCCCCCAGGTAAACGTCGCAGTTACCGAGGTTACAAATGGTGGTTGGACTCTATGTTGGTCGGAAACTTACGACCTAGAAAGTTCAGTCGAGGAAATCATTGCTGGCACAGACGATAACAGTGTCGGTGCTTGCGATAGTGATCTAGTTCTTCTTACTGGTTGGGCTAACTCAAGTGCCAACACTTTAATCACCCTGGCCGCTGCACCAAGGTCCGAGGTGTTCGAAGAGACCCCGATGAGTGATATAAATGGAAACATCCTTCCCAAGAATTTTGGTGCCTGGACTTCGGCATGTATATCAAGTGGCAGTGTTTATACAAACCCACATGAAGTGAACGGAACCTTCTGGTACTACACACCGGGTTGTTCAATGGGGTTCTCACCAACGGAAGATCTTGACCAGTGGCCTGGCGACTCAATTTGGGAAGACGACACCCAGCCGAAGCGATTGAGTTGGCACATGTGGAACAAAAGTAAGCCGAACCATTTACAAGGTGGTTTCTCGCTTGGATCAGCAGTTTCATTGAATGCGGCTAGCGACTACACGAGGGCCATTTACACAGCAATGGCTCCGGTGGAAGAAGAATCTATCGACAGTGAAAGTGGAGAATCAGGCCCTGAGCTTGCAGACACTGGAAGCAGCTCAGATTTTAATTCCCTATTGCCCTTTATCAGTATCGGGTTCATCGGAACAGGATTCGCACTAATGAAGCTAGCAAGGCGCATCTAAGGCGCAACACAAATAGTTATGGCCCCACTATCCGAGGTCATAACCTTAGAAGCTCCACCTCTGACCACCTAGGGGATGAAAAGCGCGCTTAGAGGGACTCGAACCCCCAACCTTCTGATACGCAACTAGATATTGCAAGCTGTCCAATCAAGAAGTTTTGGATATCAAGGTGACTTTACCTCAAGCGCTGAATACTAGCCATGATTTCCGAACTACCTGAATGCCTCTTAAGCGCAACCAAAAGCTATTGGCTTATGCGTCTTAAGTACATGAAGTTGCAATGCCAACTCAGTAGATCCGCCGTTGCGGGGTGGACCTAACAAGTTCTTGATAACCATCGACTACCACTCGAATTGTTGCTCTTATGTTTTTACCACGATCTTCACGGGTTGGTAGGTACGAAAGTGAATTTGCGCCTGGGATAACCTCACCGTCCAGCTGCCATTGGATTGATATCTGAGAATCAGTTGGTAAAGGTATTTTTTTTAAGGTGAGGGGGAGTCCGACTTTAGCTTGGCCAAGTATTGCTATGTTTGTCAAGTTTGTCAAAATACCTGGTACTACAATTTTGGATGCAGATTCAAGGCACCTATCAACATAAGAAATGTTTACACCGCAAACCAGCAGGCTCAGCGTGCGACCGACGTCGCGAGCTGTGGGAGTGTAACTAAGAGAATTTGCGCCTGGAATCTCGAATCCATCGCTAAACCATTTATAGGTGTAAGTGGTGCCCTGTGCCCAGCTAGAGCTTTTGGCCGAAACATTGAGTCCCACTCTTGGTTGGCGGGTGAAGGTTGCTGGAATTGCTTTATCAAAAGTAAGTTTGGTTACACTTACCGGAACAGAAACACGGGCGATAACTTCCCCCGAACTGTAAGTTGCAATTACTGCGTACCGGATTGATTTACCAATGTCCTGCACGTTTAACTTGTAGTAGCTTTTGTTCGATCCATCTATAACGTTGGAGTCTCGAAGCCAAAATGTGCAGAGCCTAGTCCCTGAAGGCCAAGTGCCGGATTGCCCCTTTAGTATCTGGCCTGGCTTTGGGTTTCCTGTAACAATTAGGCTCTGTGTTTCGTCAAATTTACTTAGCTTACTGCACGGAGAATTCCAAGAAGGAAATTCATACCAAACTGGCGCTGAAAGCTCAGAGATGACAATCTTTCTCTGTCCGCTAGTTTTAGATGCTGTCAGTTCAAGGCTCAATTTAGACAGCAGATCCTCTTCCCGAATTATATAACTTCGTAAATTTGCTCCATCGATCACTTGTCCGTCACGAAGCCACTGGTATGTAAAAGTGACATCCGCATCCCAATCCCCTTCGTTAGCCCAGAGCGTGCTTCCGACAGTAAGTTGCCCCGAAATAGTTGGAGAACCCGTCTTTGAGAAGTTTCCTATAAAACCAACAACTGTGACTGGATTTTGGAACAAAGAGGAGGACCCGCCCGTTACCTGGCCATAGTCATTCGAGCCCCAGCATCTGATAACGCCTGAATCTGAATACACGCAGCTGTGGAAACCTGTTGCGGTTAACGAATGATAGTCCGGCTCTGATAGAACATCATTGGCTTGATTTGTATAAGGGGCATTTAATTCACCAATCTGGTGATATTCGTTACTTCCCCAGCAACTTACTGTGCCGTTTGATTTTAGGGCACAGGTGTGAGCCACACCCATGGCGAGACTAGTGACATCTGAGAGTCCAACTACCTGAACCTTAGTTGATCTTGCTTGATCTGTCCCGTCACCTAATAATCCAAGCTCATTAGCGCCCCAACATGAAACAGCTTTTGTCACCAAAATGGCGCAGGTATGTCTAGTGCCAGCCGCGATTGATGTTGGGCTCAATAAGTCAACGACTTCCACTGGGCTTAACTTGCTGTCCTTGGTGCCATCACCTAACTGACCAAAATCATTGGAGCCCCAACACATAGGGGTCTTATCTTTAGTCATCGCACATGTATGGAAGTACCCAGCTGAGATTGACTCTGCATTGCTGATACCAGTGACCTGGACGGGTGTATTTCTAGAAATTGTAGTTCCGTCACCCAAACGCCCTTGGCCATTAAATCCCCAGCACTTAACAGTGCCGTCGCTAATCAAAGCGCAGGTATGGAGGTAACCTGCTGATATAGCCACAACATTATTGAGATTAGCCACAGCCACAGGACTAAATCGAACTTGACTTGTGCCGTCACCTAAACGGCCCGAGCCATTACTGCCCCAACATTTAACGGTTCCATCGGAAATTAATGCACAAGTGTGAAGGTATCCCGCCGACACAGACTTGACATCGACTAAACCGCTAACTGTTACTGGGTATGCTCTTGGAGCATTTGTGCCATCACCAAGTAGCCCAAAATCATTCCTACCCCAACACTTAACAGTGCCGTCATCCTCAACTGCACAGGTGTGGTAGTACCCGGCGGAAATACCGGGTCGATCTTGATTTGCAGCTGCAACCAAAGGTTTCTCAATTGAAAAGTTTGTAATCCCAGCAATTACAAGAGCAAGAGTAAAGCGAGCTAAACCGCTTCCCGAAAGAATTTTCTGGAGATTGAGGCCAAAGGTAGACATACCTAAGGCTAACACTCCTTGATTCACGAATATTTTGCCAAAGCGCGCTTGGAGGGACTCGAACCCCCAACCTTCTGATCCGTAGTCAGATGCTCTATCCGTTGAGCTACAAGCGCTGGGTGCCTAAAGGCAACTTGGTTAGTTTAGCCGACTAAGCAGTATCTCTCAACGCCCCTATATAAGAGGTAAATTTATCGGCTAAACTACTAAGGTTCTGGAGATGTCGCATAGCCCGGTCGAGTGCGCCCGCCTGCTAAGTGGGTAGGGAGGTTAAATCTCCCTCGAGGGTTCAAATCCCTCCATCTCCGCCAGAACTAAAGCCCCAGGAAACTGGGGCTTATCTTTTTCTCAGGTTTTCAAATTAGGCTGTAGTAAAAGGAGTCCCTTGAAACGTTTCGGATTGAGATCAGCGGCGCTAGCAATCGCCGTTTCCTTCTCCCTGCTGCTTACTAGCCAATCAGCTAGTGCTGCGTTACCGGTTTCAGGAATATCCAGCACTGCATATAACGAGGGTTCTGATAAAGCTGCGCCTTTTTATAACCCGCTAGCAGTGAGCGCAATAAATCTAACTATGCCTCAGGCGACAGTGAATGAACTAAACAACAATCCTGGAACTACGGTGTATCAGCCAGCTTCCGTCTCGATCACAACCGCTGACGGTGTTACCACCAACATCAGCAATATCGGCGTGAGGCTAAAGGGGCAGGCGACAAGAACAAATCTTTATGGCAAAGCTGCCATGAAACTCAAATTTGACGCTTTTGTAGATAACCAGAAATTCATGGGCCTTACCCGGATGACTCTAAATAGCATGGTTCAGGACCCGTCCTATTTACGTGAAGCTACCGCTTACCGGTTTTACCGGGCGATGGGTTTGATTGCGCCGAGAACTACTTACTCCTGGGTGACAGTTAACGGAGCTGACTTTGGCTTGTATGCCAACATCGAATCCGTAGATTCACAAATGGTAAAGAGGTGGGTGGAACCAAAACACATCTACTCATCAAACTGTTACATGGCAGATCTCACCTATAGCCAAAGCTGGTGTTTTGACACTAACTATGGTGATGCAAATCGCTCAGATCTAAATGCGGCTATCGCGGTTTCTATTTACGATGGCGAAGCTTGGTGGAATGAAGTAAACAAAGTAGCGAATATGACTTCGGTGATAAGCCTGATGGCTGCCGATCTGTATTCCAGTAACTGGGATGGCTATACCGATGTGGTGCAAAATAACTACTACATAGTTTTTGACCAATCAAATAAATTACGAATTATCCCCTGGGGGCAAGACCAAGCCTTCCCGATAGATTCTTCAGCTCAGCTGGATTGGCTTGGTCGTGGACCTGCATTTAGAAACTTCGGCAACCAGGAGCGAAGCGTTATGTTGCGCAAATGTGTCGCCTATGCACCTTGTCAGAAACTACTTGTCCAGGCACAGGTAGAAATAAAGAAGAAAACCGATGCGCTAAATATTCCTGATTTCAAGAACAAGATTGCCGCTGTGATTAACAACGCATATGTTCGTTACCAGAGCAGATCTAATGCAAATCTATCTGACGTGACTTTTTGGCAGAACTGGTTGGATGTCTTCTTTGGTAATCGAAACGCATCGCTTACCACCTTCTTAAACTCAAGAGCTCCTGAAGCCCCGAACCTTACCCTCACCGGTGCAGCAACAGTGGGTTCCACCCTCACTGCCGATGCGTCGATTTGGGATTACACAGCAACACTTGGTTACCAGTGGCTTCGCGATGGTCAACCGATAGCCAATCAAACCAGTAGGACTTACCAACTTAAAATTGAAGACCAAGCAAAACTGGTCTCGGTGAGGGTCACCTCAAGTAAAGGTATTTTGCCTTCTGCATCGACTCTCTCCCAGGCGGTTCTGGTCTCGACAGCTCAAGCACCAACGGCTTCAATCTCCGGAAGCAATGCTGTTGGAGGATTACTCAGCGCGACTCCCGTCGTTAGCTCTGGTGTTCAAGTTAGCTATAAGTGGCTTAGAGCTGGTAAGGCCATAACCGGTGCAACCAGTGGAATCTACCGGCCGACACTTAGCGATTTTGGTAAATCCATCAGCGTGATAACCACTGTTACGCAAACCGGATTTCCCCAGGTTGTCTCGACAAGTAGCGCGCTAACCATTGGAGCGGGGACCCTGCCCACTCCGACCTTAGCGATTGCCGGTAGTGCTGCTGTTGGCAACAGTTTGGCACTTAATATCTCCGGTATCGAAACTGGAGCGAGGGTTAGTTATCAGTGGCTTCGAAATGGTAATGCGATCAGCAGTGCAACAAGGGGAACTTATCTTCTAAAAGCCGATGATCTAAATGCGAATGTGAACATCAGAGTAACAATCTCAAAAACCGGATATAACAACCTCGTTGTTCAAGCCATTGCTAAAGTTGTTGGGCTTGGCAGCCTAATTAAAACTCCGACCCCACTAATCACCGGCTCTTATAAGGTAAGTTCCACGCTAACCGCCTCGCCTGGGGTCTGGGATGCAAGTTCGAAGCTCACCTACCAGTGGCTTCGAAACGGGGTTGCCATAACCGGTGCAACGCTAAAGACCTACCGTTTAACTTCAGTTGATTCCAAACAGAGCATATCGGTGCAGGTGACAGCAAATAAGGTTGGCTACCAAAGTGTGACTAAGACTAGCTCTTCTGGGCTAGTGAACTAGTTCTTATTCACTGCAAACCTGAATGATGTGGCCGTCTGGGTCCTGGCCGTCTAGATAAGCCTTCCCGTTGTGCAGTATCGTTTCTGCCTTAAACGCACAGTGGTGCTTAGCGGCAACTTCACGGGCTAAGTCAATACTTGAAACGCTAAAGACTGGCTTAATCGGGTTATCTTCACCGATGCTAACCTCATGGCGATATTGCTCTGGAGCTAGGTGCAGTAATACTTCATTCCCAGATCCACTCACGCTAGCAAAGCCGTCCGCTAGATAGTAGTCATGCGCCTGAAATAGGTCCTTATAAAAATCAGCAGAACGATTTAGATCCGCAACCCATAAAACTATTGTTGTCATAACTAACACTCAACCACATTCACTGCTAAGCCGCCTAAAGAGGTTTCCTTGTATTTACTCGACATGTCAATTCCGGTTTGGCGCATGGTTTCAATAACTGTGTCCAAGGAGATCTTGTGACTGCCGTCCCCGAGCAGCGCCAAACGAACGGCACTAACCGCAGTTCCTGCGGCGATAGCATTTCTTTCAATACACGGCATCTGAACAAAACCACCAACCGGATCGCAGGTTAGCCCGAGATTGTGTTCCATGGCTATCTCAGCGGCATTTTCAATTTGTTGATTGGTGGCTCCGAGTACCGCCGCCAAACCGGCGGCTGCCATTGAACAGGCCGAGCCGACTTCTCCCTGGCAGCCTGCTTCCGCACCAGAAATAGAGGCGTTTCGTTTATAAAGAGATCCGATCGCTCCAGCGACAAGCAAATAGTCTCTAGCGATTTTCTCACTAGCAACACCTTTGAATTTCATAGCGTAGTAACCGACCGCAGGAATAATGCCAGCCGCTCCGTTTGTCGGTGCAGTAACAACTCTCATACCAGCAGCATTTTGTTCATTTACCGCAATCGCATAAGCCTGAAGCCATTCGTTTGAAACTTCGGCTGTGTCAAATTTTCCAAGCCGCTCGGCCATATCTGCAGCTCTTCTAGTTACGGCAAGATAGCCCGGCAGAACACCTTTTTCTACTAAGCCCTGCTCGATGCAGTTTTGCATCGCATCCCAAATTGCATTTAGTCTGCGCAAAAGCTCTTTTTCACCGTGTATCGCTATTTCGTTCTGCCAAGCTACTTCGGCAATTGACATTTCTTCACGTTCACAGATTTCCAATAGCTCAACGGCATTGGAAAACTCAAACGGTGGCCTAATTCGTTCAACTTTCGCTAGCGGATGATCCGCTTCAACAAAGCCGCCGCCGACTGAGTAGTAGGTCTGTTCCAGTAGCACTTCTCCAGTGCTGTCTTCTGCTTTGAACTTCATCGCATTTGAGTGCTTGGTTAATCTGATCAGCGGTTGGAAACTAAATGACCCTTCGTCGAAGAATATAGTTCGATTTAGTATCTGCCAACTTGAACTAGCAACAGCTTTGCCCCAAGCCGCTAGAACTTTATCTGGCTGACAGTCTTCGGGGGTTTGCCCGGCTAAACCAGCAACAATCGCATTTGTGGTTCCGTGCCCTGGGCCAGTGGCACCGAGAGATCCGAATAGTGAAACGCTTACGCGATGCGTAGGCTCTAACTTGCCTTCGGCTTCTAAAGCCTTAGCAAAGAGCAGCGCTGCTCGCATGGGACCAACGGTATGTGAACTGGAAGGTCCAATTCCGATGGTGAATAAATCAAGCGCCGAGATGTAATCTCGCATGGCTTAAGCCTAACTACTGTCCCTTCGAACAGGTAGTAGTTGCTGCGTTAGTGCCCTGAGCCCAGTCCGGTAGCGGGGTAACCGTAGGGGTGGGGGTTGGCTTAGGGGTGGCTGTTGGGCTCTTAGTCGGAGTAGGGCTTGGGCTTCGACTTGGCGCAACGACCGAGCCAGCACCGGTGTTGGTTACCTTGCCAAGCACGATTGGTTCGTCATTTACCAGCTTGTCGAAGATTACCTGAGCCTTTTCGATATCCGGCTGCACCCTGCTCGCATTCTCACCGGTCATATAAGTTGTTGGAACCTGTAGGAAGGTGATCTTGCTCATCGGAATTGATTTGAGCGCATCGGCAACCCCAACCATTACCGCTGGGTCTGCCAAGGTGTTACTCAACTTCATGTTTCTTGCAGCTGCTTGAGCGAGGCTATAGAGCATCACCGGGTTGTTGAGGATGTCTTTGTTCTTTAGCTTTCTAACCAAGGCTGTCATGTATACCTGTTGGTTAGAAATTCGAGCCAGGTCAGAGCCGTCCCCGACACCGTGTCTGGTTCTCAAAAACTGTAGGGCCTGCAGTCCTTGGAGGTTGTGCATGCCGGCTTTCAAATACGTGTTGGTGTATGGATCATTAATATCTTCCGCAACACATACCTCAACACCACCAACAGCATTAGAAAGTTCGATCACGCCGTTGAAATCGATCATGGCTAGAAATGGGATCTCTAAACCAGTAAGAGCTTCAATAGTTAGTAATGTGCAACCTGGTCCGCCATTTGCGATAGTTGCGTTAATCTGACCAAGCTCTTGGGCGTAGTAACCGGGACCACCGGTAGTACTAGGGCAGGCTGGCCACGGCACCATTAGATCTCTTGGGAAAGATAAGCCAACCGCGTTTTTACGATCTGCGGAAATGTGCATCAGGATGATTACATCGGCAAGATTAGATTGCTCGGTACCAAAGACTCCATTGCCGGTTCCCTCACGAGTATCAGAACCGACCAGAAGGATATTCAGCGGGCCCTTTAAATCCGGAATCTTTACTTCTTTACCATCTATGGTGGTCAGCTGAATTTGACGACGACCAAGTTCCTGAGAGAGTTGGTAGGCAGAAATACCGGTAACGGTAAGAGTCGAAACTAAAACTACGACAAGCGCCTTACCCAAAACCCCGAGCACGCTGCGCAGTCGACCACGAGCAGCGACGTTGCCGTGTCGGGCAATTGCTCGCTCTGCTTTTTTCTTGGACTTCTCAGTCAAATCGGTAACCCCTTCGCGAGTTGGCCTTTGAGTCTTAGTTACGATAGAAAACTGGCGGAGGCCGTGGGATTCGAACCCACGGAACCTTTCAGTTCACTGGTTTTCAAGACCAGCTCCATCGGCCGCTCGGACAGACCTCCGTTGATAAGTCTAGCCAAAACCCAAGGTGTCTCAAAAATAGCCTGTGAACCTGAATCTAGGCTGTAAATCTAGTTGCCTTGGCTGAAGATGATGCCCTCTAAGCCTGAAAGCACTCGGGCAACGCCGTGCTCCTCGACGCTAGCAGTAACCACGGTGGCTGCGGCTTTTACCTCTTCTGGCCCCTGCCCCATAGCGAATGAGATACCGCCGCCGGCGTTGGCCCATTCGAACATGTTTATATCGTTCCGACCATCGCCGATGGTAATTACCCGATCGCCTGGAATACCCAGCGCTTTTCGGCGCTGCTCTAAAGCAGATGATTTGGTAACGCCCATCGGGGCAATATCAAGCCAGGCGGTATAACCAATAGCGTAGGAGACCGAATGGAGGCCGACCTGTTCAACGAGTTCCAGAAAATCGTTGACATCTTGTTCCGGGGATAAGACAACTACCCGGCTGACTTCGCCCTGCATCAACTGATCAAGCGGCGTCTCAATATTTTTACTCCCCAGAGCATACGTTGGAAACTGTTTGTGAAAGCGATAGGTGCCGTCGATATCTTCAACGGCAAAGTGTGCTTCAGGAAGCTTCTCGATTAACTTAGTGAGCACCGGCTTCGGGTCAAACCCGATAACTTCTCGAACGTGATAACCAACCGGGTGTGCTGGATCGATTTCTACCGTTACCGCACCGTTGGAACAAACCACGTGGCCCCTAGTGATGCCGAGTTCCTGAACTACAGGAATTGTGTTTGCCGCTGCTCGCCCGGTTGCAACAACAACGTGGTGCCCTAGATCAACTACTCGCTGCACCTCACGAATTACCTCGGCGGCAAGATAACCGTCATCGTGAACCAGTGTTCCATCGACATCGATGGCAATTAACCAAGGCTCATGCATGCTTAGCCTTTTTGCTCAATTACTTCAATGCCACCAAGATACGGCCGAAGTGCGGCAGGGACACGAACAGAACCATCGGCCTGTTGGTGGTTCTCTAAAATCGCCACTAGCCACCTGGTGGTAGCGAGAGTTCCATTCAAAGTGGCAGCGGTGGCAGTCTTACCGTCTTGCTTGCGATAGCGAATATTTAACCTTCGGGCTTGGAAAGTGGTGCAGTTAGAAGTTGAAGTTAGCTCTCGATATGTTTCTTGAGTTGGCACCCAAGCTTCAATGTCGTATTTTCTTGCGGCAGAAGAACCAAGATCTCCGGCTGCAATATCAATCACTCGATAAGGAAGTTCACATGCCTTTAGCATTTCCTCTTGCCAGGCGCGCAATCTCTCATGCTCCGCTTCTGCGTCTTCAGGTGCAACATAGCTAAACATTTCCAGCTTGTTGAACTGGTGAACACGCAAAATACCTCTGGTATCTTTACCGTGACTTCCAGCTTCTCGGCGGTAGCAGGTTGACCAACCGGCATAGCGAACTGGCCCGTTAGATAAATCAATAATTTCATTGCTGTGATATCCAGCTAGCGCAACTTCACTTGTGCCGGTTAAATACAAATCATCTGCTGGTAGGTAATAGATCTCATCAGCGTGAGCACCTAGGAAACCAGTTCCGGCCATCACCTCTGGCTTTACCAAAGTTGGGGTAATCAATGCGGTAAAGCCGGCGTTTGCCGCCTTATCTAGGGCCATGTTCATCAGCGCTAGTTCTAATCTGGCTCCCCAGCCTTTTAGAAAGTAAAAGCGTGATCCGGATATTTTTGCACCGCGTTCAATATCAATCAGATCAAGCGATTCGCCGAGCGCAACGTGATCTTGGGCCTTGAAGGCAAACTGCGGTTTGGTTCCTTCTTCTCGAATTACAACAAAGTCATCTTCGCCACCAACCGGAACACTCGGAATGACAACATTTTCAATCTGCCAAAGAATTTTCTGTAATTGTTCTTCCTCGGCATTAGCCTGGGCTTCTGCTGATTTCACCTGGGCGGCTAACGCTTGGCCGGCAGCAATCAAAGCTGGTTTATCTTCCTTTGCAGCACTAGCAACTAGTTTTGATTTGCTGTTTTGTTCGGCACGAAGATTCTCAAAATCAACTAGGGCTTTACGCCAAGCCTTATCCGCCGCTACTGCTTGATCCACTAGTGCTTCGCTTGCCCCGCGAGCTTTTTGCGAAGCCTTGATGGCGTCGGGGTTTTCGCGAAGCAGGTTCGGGTCAATCATGTTTCTAGGTTACCTTTAGCGTCCCTTACGAAGCTGCTTTAGCCAGCTTTCGGCATCGACAAACTCTTTATTCGAGTTATTACCTCGGTGCTGACTCTTACCGCGATCAGCTCTAGGGTATGAACCTAGGAAAACCACCTTTGGGCTAAACCGGTGCAGCCCCATTAAAGCCTCGGCCATTGCCTGATCTTCGATGTGTCCCTGGGCATCAATGTTGAAGCGATAGCGGCCAAGTTGATCACCGACCGGTCTTGATTCAATTCTGCTTAGGTTTACTCCTCTGGCTGCAAACTGCTCTAGCATCTCCAGCAATCCACCTGGTCGATCATCAGGCAATTCAACAATTACCGAAGTTTTATCACGGCCGGTTCTTGGCGCAGGTGCATCGGCTAAACCGATTTCAATAAATCTAGTCTGCGCGTTTTTGTTATCACCGATGTTTTTTGCTAAGACAGTTAGTTTGTAGTGAGCAGTAATGCTCTTAGCGGCAATAGCTGCTTGAGCTACCGACCCAGCTTCCAAAAGAGCAACTGCCGCGGCAGCAGTTGAAGTTGCTGGAATGTGTGAGTGCTTTGCAAGGTTTTCAGTTAGCCAACCTCGGCACTGAGCATAAGCGGTTGGATGTGTTGACACAATTTTGACGTCGCTGATTTTAGTGCCGGGTTTAGCAACCAAATTAAATGTAACTGGCACTAGATACTCACCGAAGATTCGAATATTAGAGGTGTTGGCTAGAGCATCAAGTGTGGCACTAACGCCACCTTCAATTGAATTCTCAACTGGAACAATTGCCCGGTTAGCTTTACGGCTAGTAACCGCATCAATTGCTTCGGTGACACTAGAAACTGGAAAGCGTTTGGCATTTTTAGCTTCTTTGACCTGATCAAGAGCAAGCTCGGTGAACGTGCCCACTGGACCTAAAAAGGCGTAGGTTAGGGAGCTGCTTTTGCTTTTTGCCATAGATAAAGGTTAATGCAGTTACGGATACTTAGGAGCAGATGGCAAGCCAAAGTATTTCTCTAGCGTAGAAATACTCTTTTGCTTCATATCGGTTGCAAGTTCAATCCCGACATATCTCAGGTGCCAAGGCTCATACTGATAACCGGTAACTGCCGTGGCATTTTGCGGGTAGCGAATGATGAAGCCCCAGCGATGAGCGTTTGCCTTCAACCAAGCCCCCGCCTTGGTTCCACCAAAGCAAACTCTAATCTGGCAGCCCTGATCGCGAGCTGAAACATCAATAGCTAAACCGGTTTGATGCTCCGAATAACCAGGTCTTGCCGCTAAGGCTTCTCCGGCAGCCAATCCAAAGCGACTGACCTGCCTATCGTGGACACTTTTTTGAGTGTTGTATGAGCGATAGGCGCTTTGAATAACTAATCTGCCTTTGCCAGCTTTTTGCATCGACTTGGCTAAACCCTCGGCTGCTGCTGCAACGTCTCTTCGCATCGAGTGCTGGTAGGGATTAGCATTTAGCGGCCCAAAACCTGGAACAACTAAATCAACCGGTTTGTATTTGATTGGGTTTAGTGGCCGCGCCTTGTTCACAACTACCCAGATAGATGTTGGATTGTCGATGCTGTTAGCGCCTAAATCTAAGGCTCTTGCGGGTGTAGGGTTATCTACCGAGGGCAATATACCGAGCCCGAGAAGGCCAAATCCCACCGCGAGCAACGCTCTGCTGAAATGTTTTTTGGCCATTCACCTAGTCTAACTTTCGGTTATTGAAGAAAAGAGAACGCCTTGGCGCGTGCAGATAGAAAAGCAGCTGCAGCAGAATCAGCTAAAACCGGCATTATGACCCACAGACAAATCATGTTTGTGCTCTTTGGCCTAATGGCCGGCATGTTCCTCTCCGCGTTAGACCAAAGCGTGGTTGGCACTGCGATGAGAACTATTGCAGATGACCTCAATGGTCTATCCGCCCAAGCCTGGGTAACCACCGCTTACCTGATTACCTCCACCATTGCAACGCCTATTTACGGCAAGCTCGGTGACATTTTTGGTAGAAGATACCTATTTATTATTGCGATTTCAATTTTCATTGTCGGATCAGTTATTTGTGGTTTTGCAAACTCGATGTATGAGCTAGCTGCGTTTAGAGCAATCCAAGGTGTTGGTGCCGGTGGGCTCTTTGCTCTTGCGCTAACCATTCTTGCCGACATAGTTCCTCCTAGGGAGAGAGCAAGATATCAAGGAATGTTCCTTGCGGTGTTTGGAACATCATCGGTCCTTGGGCCACTGATCGGTGGACTATTAGCTGGAATTGATAGTTTTATCGGTATAACCGGTTGGCGTTGGATCTTCTTGATGAACCTACCGATTGGACTAATCGCGCTAGCCCTAGTCGTTTCCTTCTTGCATGTCCCACATCAAGAAAGTCAATCAAAGCGCATCGACTGGTGGGGAGTTGTTACCATCATCATCGGTGTTGTCCCACTTCTTGTCGTTGCTGAGCAGGGCAGGGAATGGGGCTGGGGTTCCTGGAATGCAATTGCATCTTATGTAATTGGTGGTTTTGGTATTGCCGCATTTATCTGGGTTGAAAAGCAAATGGGTCCGGATGCAATCCTGCCATTGCACCTGTTTAAGTCATCAACCTTCTCACTAACCACACTGCTTGGTGTAATCATCGGTATTGGAATGTTTGGTGGAATGATTTCACTTCCACTGGTGCTGCAAATTGTTTACGGTGCATCTCCTACCGACGCTGGTTATCTAATGATTCCGATGGTGATAGGTATGATGAGCGCTTCAATCATCAGTGGAAGAATTACCAGCAATACCGGTAAATACAAAATCTTTATGATTTGCGGAACTGCCTGCATGGCTGTTTCTTATATCTATCTAGCAACTCTTAGCTACCAGTGGCAAATCTGGCAGGTCTCCATCGGTATGGTGCTGATGGGTCTTGGGCTCGGTCAGATGATGCAAACATTAACCATTGCTTCACAAAATGCCGTCGAAGCAAAAGATATCGGTGTTGCCACCAGCTCCTCTACCTTCTTTAGGCAGATGGGTGGAACCCTAGGTGTTGCTATATTCCTCTCTATCCTGTTCAACACCCTGGCCGATAAGGGTAATGATATGGCCAAGGCAATTAAGGCGGCCATTATGGCTAACCCGGCTCTGCTAGCTGATCCTAGAAATGCCGCCTTTACTCAAAACCAGGATTTCGGTTCGATGGTTCAATATGATTCGTCCTTCCTAAAAACAGCTAGCCCCGAGTTGGCAAACCCAATCAAGGATGCATTCGCCCAGTCAGCAACCAGCGTGTTTATCTCGGCAAGCTTTGTGGTCGTTGCCGCTTTTGCCCTGTCCTGGTTTGTCAAGGAACTAGCACTTAGAACTAAATCTGGCGTTCAGGAGAAGGCCGAGAAGGCTGCTGCTGGCATGCACTAAAGCTAAAAGCTTCTGGCCTAGACAGCATTGTCTAGGCCATTAGTCTTTAACTACACGGGAGTTCGGTCAACCGAGCTGAGATGTGACTAGTTCGTCTAAAACCGTCAAACCTGATCTGGGTAATGCCAGCGTAGGAAGGAAATAATGAAACGCTTTATCGCCATAGTACTTTTAGTGCTCAGCCTCAGTTCCTGTGCTAGCACCAAGCAAAAAGTTACGTTAGTAGCGCATGACTCCTTTGCAATTAGCGATGAACTGATCGCTGAGTTTGAAGAGAGCTCGGGTTATGAGTTAGAAGTGGTTCGAGCCGGTGATGTTGGTGGAATGACTTCGAAATTGGTGCTGACTAAGGACTCACCGATAGCTGATCTTGTCTATGGTATTGATAACACTTTCTCACCGGTTGCAATCAAGAACAAAGTGATCGATGGAAATCTAACCGCAATCGACTATGCGGATGTCTGTTTCAATGTTGATCTAAATTACTTTTCAGCTAACAATCTAGAAATTCCCAATCATTGGAAAGAACTAACAGATCCAAAATACAAAAACCTAACCGTTATTGAAAATCCGAACACCTCTTCACCGGGTTTAGCCTTTCTGGCTGCGACCTACGCTTACCTAACTAACCCGCAAGATATTCCAGAACCTATTGGCTGGTGGCTTCAACTTCGTGATAACGGAGTGAAAGTTGCTGCCAGTTGGGAAGATGCCTACTACACAGATTTCTCTGGTTCAACGGGCAAGGGTAAATACCCGATAGTGCTTTCTTATTCTTCATCTCCTGCTTATGAAGTTGATGAACAAGGTAAACCAAAAACTCAAGCGCTACTTAGAGATTGTTTTAGACAAACCGAGTATGCCGGTTTTCTAACCAACGCCAAGAACAAAACTGGAGCAAAAGCATTTATCGAATTCATGCTCGGTGAGAATTTTCAGAAGGCTTTGCCAGAGAGCATGTATGTCTACCCAATCAATAGCAGTGTGAAACTACCTAAAGCGTGGGAAGAAAATGCCAAGCCGGCAACATCGATTGTCGGTGACAAGCTAGACATCAGCGCTAATCGCGATAAGTGGTTAGCTGATTTCAACTGGGTATTTGAAGTTGCTCCGTAGCAGAAAATTACTCTGGGCTATCCCCTTTCTATTCATGGGGTTTGCTTTCTACGTTCCACTACTTTCAGTGCTGAGCCTAGGCTTTGGCGATCACCTGGTATCGGGGGATACGGGGGAGATAAGTGTTTGGCCGGTACTCTGGTTTACCTTTTGGCAGGCAGCACTATCAACCGTTCTCTGTTTAGTAGTTGGTATTCCAGCTGCATACATCTTTTATAGAAGATCCTTCCTAGGCTCTAACCTGCTCAGATCCGTAATTACTGTCCCCTTCATGCTGCCCAGTTTGGTAGTAGCGATGGCGGTAATCGAGTTTGCCCGCCCATTCGGTGGCTTTGACCCTGTTGTTGCAATCATCTTCGCGAACGTGTTTGCGAATTTTGCCGTAGTGGTTAGAACCGTTGGATCACAGTGGCAGAACATTGCTGATGAAGCCGAAGAGGAGGCCGAATTAGGCGGTGCCGGAAGAGTTCGAACAGCCTTTACGGTAATCCTCCCGCAATTGGCAACATCAATTAGATCATCCGCGGCAATCATCATGCTCTACTGCGCCAGCACCTACGGCATTGTGCTTTCGCTAGGTGGTGGCCAGGTAAATACCTTGGAGACAGCACTTAGCATCACTGTGCTGCAGCGGCTAGATTTTCAACACGGGGCTGCCCTTGCATTACTCCAGGTGCTTTTTAGTTTGGCTGCCTTCACTGCTAGCCGCTGGGGTGGGGCTAATCCGCTTAGCTTTGAACCCAAATCAGCACAATCGAAGAAACTTGATAAAAGAGATGTGCCTGCGTTTGTGTTCACGCTTGCCCTAACTTTTGGAATTGTTGTAATTCCAATTTGTTTGGTGCTAGCTAATGCTTTTAGAAATAGCGCTGGCGATCTAAGTTTTGAAAACTTTCTCCTTCTAGAAACAAGGGGCTACCGAGATCTACTAAATATCAGCTTTGCCGAAGCAGCATTCAATTCTTTGAGAAATCTCCTAGTTGCTACCTTGCTATCGATGATTATTGGCGGCCTAGTCAGCTATCTCTTAGCCGAGCGGGCAAGAAAACGTAGAGAAAAGAAAACAGATTTTATCGGCATCACTTTGGATGCTGCTTTTCTTTTACCAATTGGTGTATCGGCAGTTGTCTTAGGGCTCGGCTACCTAGTCACCCTAAGTGGTGATCTAGCAGATCTTCGCTCACAGTGGTTTATCGTTCCGCTGGTGCAATCGGTCTTTGCAATTCCTATGGTGATTAGAGTGCTCTTTCCAGCCCTGCTGGCAATCGATGATGGTCCTAGGGAACAAGCGATGACCGATGGGGCTAGCAAATTACAAATATTTTTTGATATAGATTTAAGGCTTATTAGGGCGTCGGTAAAAACCGCAGTTGCGTTCAGCGCACTAGTTTCACTTGGAGAATTTGGTGTTGCAAGTTTGCTCGCCTACGCTGATCAAACTACCATTCCAGTTTTGTTGTATCAATTGATTTCTCGGCCGGGAAATCAAAACTACGAAATGGCTCTTGCTGTTGCTGCCATACTGACAGCCCTGACCACTTTGCTCGTTTTACTGGTAAGCCGCGAAACCGATACTATTCGTAAGAAACCGATAGTGCGCTAAAGCGTTCTTTCATAACACTTATCGCTTCAGGGTTTTGATCAATCAAAATAAAGTTTCTTCCCAATTCGCTAGCCGCAGCACCGGTAGTTCCTGAACCGGCAAAGAAGTCCAAAACTACATCCCCTTCTTTGGA
>Ga0222712_10000407_pt1 | contig 57671 bp, 45 predicted proteins | sample C33_657DmetaG_FD_165043 | JGI IMG/M metagenome (GOLD analysis project Ga0222712, IMG submission 165043) | Estuarine water microbial communities from San Francisco Bay, California, United States - C33_657D | ecosystem: Environmental > Aquatic > Marine > Unclassified | place: USA: California... | reverse complement strand
AAGCTCGTCTCGGAAGTCGGCGTCGGCACCATCGCCACGGGCGTGGCCAAGGCGCACGCGGACGTCGTCCTGATCTCGGGCTTCGACGGCGGCACGGGCGCTTCGCCCCAGACCTCCATCAAGCACGCCGGCCTGCCTTGGGAACTCGGCCTCGCCGAAACCCACCAGACCCTGGTCCTCAACAACCTCCGCTCCCGCATCGTCGTCGAAACCGACGGTCAGCTGAAGACCGGCCGTGACGTCGTCATCGCCGCCCTCCTCGGCGCCGAAGAGTTCGGCTTCGCCACGGGCCCGCTCGTGACGCTCGGTTGCATCATGATGCGCGTCTGCCACCTCAACACCTGCCCGGTCGGCGTCGCCACCCAGGACCCTGAGCTCCGCAAGAACTTCACCGGTCGTCCCGAAGACACCGTCAACTTCATGCGCTTCATCGCCCAGGAAGTCCGTGAAATCATGGCCCAGCTCGGCTTCCGATCCCTCAACGAGATGGTCGGCCGCACCGACGTCCTCGAGGCGCGCCACGCCGTCGAACACTGGAAGGCCAAGGGCATCGACCTCTCCAAACTGCTCTACTCCCCGAACGTCGGCCCCGAAGTCGGTCGCTTCTGCACCGAGAAGCAGGACCATGGCCTCGAGAAGGGGCTCGACCTCTCCGTCCTGCTGGCGAAGTGCCAGCCGGCCATCGAGAAGGGCGAAAAGGTCCGCTACGAAGGCGAGATCAAGAACACCCACCGCGTCGTCGGCACGATCCTCGGCAACGAGATCACGAAGAAGCACATCGACGGCCTGCCGGACGGCACCATCCACCTGAAGTTCAAGGGCAGCGCGGGCCAGTCCCTCGGCGCATTCGTTCCCCCGGGCGTGACCATCGAACTCGAAGGCGACGCCAACGACTACGTCGGCAAGGGCCTCAGCGGCGGCCGCATCATCGTCTACCCTGACGCCAAGGCCACCTTCCCGGCCGAAGACAACATCATCCTCGGCAACGTCGCCCTCTACGGCGCGACCTCCGGCGAGGCGTTCTTCCGCGGCATGGCCGGCGAACGTTTCTGCGTGCGCAACTCCGGCGTCTCCACGGTCGTCGAAGGCGTGGGTGACCACGGCTGCGAATACATGACCGGCGGACGCGTCGTCGTCCTCGGCGCCACGGGCCGCAACTTCGCCGCCGGCATGAGCGGTGGCGTGGCCTACATCCTCGACGAGAAGGGCGACTTCGCCACCCGCTGCAACAAGCAGATGGTCGGCCTCGAGAAGCCCGACGCCGCCGATGCCGCCGAACTCCGCGGCCTCATCGAACGTCACGCCGAGCTCACCGGCAGCCAGAAGGCGAAGAAGCTCCTCGCCAACTGGGACGCCGCCCTCGCGAAGTTCATCAAGGTGATGCCAAAGGACTACAAGCGCGTCCTCCAGGCCATCGCGACGGCCGAAGCCAAGGGCCTCAGCGGCGACGCCGCCCTCAACGAAGCCTTCGAAATCAACTCGCGCGACACCGCCCGAGTCGGCGGCGGCTGAACCCCCACCACGTCCACACCAAGCACCTTCTGCACCATGGGAAAACCTACCGGATTTGTTGAATACCAGCGCGAGCTCCCGCCCGACCGCGATGCCCTCACCCGCATCGGCGATTGGAAAGAGATCCACCACCATCACTCCGACGAGAAGCTCCAGAAACAGGGCGCCCGCTGCATGGATTGCGGCGTACCGTTCTGCCATACGGGCAAACTCATCAGCGGGATGGCCAGCGGCTGCCCGATCAACAACCTGATCCCCGAGTGGAACGACCTCGTCTACAAGGGCCTCTGGCGCGAAGCGCTGGAACGTCTGCACAAGACCAACAACTTCCCGGAATTCACCGGCCGCGTCTGCCCCGCCCCGTGCGAAGGCTCCTGCGTGCTCGGCATGAACAAGCCGGCCGTCACGATCAAGAACATCGAAGTCTCGATCATCGACAAGGGTTACGAGAACGGCTGGGTCATCCCGCGCGCCCCGACGAAGCGCACCGGCAAGAAGGTCGCGGTCATCGGCTCCGGTCCCGCCGGCCTCTCCGCCGCCGCGCAGCTCAACTACGCCGGCCACAACGTCACCGTCTTCGAACGCTCCGACCGCCCGGGTGGCCTCCTCATGTACGGCATCCCGAACATGAAGCTCGAGAAGAATGAAGTGGTCCTGCGCCGCATCGGCCTCCTCGAGGCCGAAGGCGTGACCTTCAAGTGCGGCGTCAACGTCGGCGTCGATGTCTCGCCCGAACAGCTCCGCAAGGACTTCGACGCGGTCATCCTCGCCGTCGGCGCCACCAAGGGCCGCGACCTCCCCCTCCCTGGCCGCGAAGCCAAGGGCATCCATCTCGCGATGGAGTTCCTCCACGCCAACACCAAGAACCTCCTGGATGGCAAGTCCCCCGACGCGTCCATCAGCGCCAAGGGTAAGGATGTCGTCATCATCGGTGGCGGCGACACCGGCACCGACTGCGTCGGCACTTCCCTGCGCCACGGCTGCAAGTCCGTCGTCCAGCTGGAGATCATGGCCAAGTCCCCCGCCACCCGCGGCAAGGACAACCCCTGGCCGGAATGGCCGAAGACCCACAAGGTCGACTACGGCCAAGAAGAGGCGGCCGCCAAGTTCGGCTCCGACCCCCGCGTCTACCTCACGACCGCGACGAAGTTCGTCGCCGACGACCAGGGCAACCTCAAGGAAGTCCACACCGTCGAAGTCGAATGGAAGAAGGACGACAAGGGCGTGTTCGGTCCGCAGAAGATCGCCGGCACCGAGAAGGTCCGCCCGGCCCAGCTCGTCCTCCTCGCCATGGGCTTCATGGGCCCGGAACAACCGCTCCTCGAAACCTTCGGCGTCGAACGCGACGCCCGTTCCAACGTCAAGGCCGACCACGAGAAGTACGTGACCAACCTCCCGGGCGTCTTTGCCGCGGGCGATTGCCGTCGCGGCCAGTCCCTCGTCGTCTGGGCCTTCAACGAAGGCCGTGGCGTCGCCCGCGAGTGCGACAAGTTCCTGATGGGCAAATCCGAGCTGCCGTAAGGCCGCATCGGGCTGCCCTTCACGCTCAACCCGGCTCACCCGAGCCGGGTTTTTTGTTTCTCCTTGTACACATCGCCCCGGACTCCAGGTTGCCGCTATGGCCTTCACCCCTTGGTTCAAACCAGCCATCGCGCGTTCGCTCCGCGCCGGGTACAGCCAAGGTGATTTCTGGGCGGACCTGGCGGCCGGGTTGCTCGTCGGCGTCGTCGCGCTGCCGCTCTCCATGGGCTTGGCCATCGCTTCCGGCGTCAGCCCCGAGCAAGGCCTCTACACCGCCATCATCGGCGGCGTCATAGTCGCCTTGCTCGGCGGGTCGCGCGTCCAGGTGGCCGGTCCGGCCGGCGCCTTCGTCGGCATCTGCGCGGCGGCCGTGATCGCCAACGGCTACCTGGGCCTGGCCTTAGCCACGCTCATGGCGGGCCTGCTCCTGCTGATCTTCGGCGCCCTCCGCCTCGGTAAATACATCGGCTACATCCCTTACCCCGTCGTCATCGGCTTCACGACGGGCATTGCGATCATCATCGGCAGCACCCAACTCGGGCCCGCCCTCGGCATCCCCGACCCTTCCCCGGCGATTCCCGACTTCATTGGCCGACTGCGGCACCTCTTCGAAGGCGCGGGTTTCCTCAAGCCCGGATGTCTCTTCGTCGCCCTCGGCACGCTCGTAACCATCGTCGGACTGCGCAAGGTGTCCCTCAAGATCCCGGGGGCGCTCATCGCGGTGCTCCTCGGCACCCTCATCGTCAGTTGGGCGGGCGTGCCCGACACATCGATTCCCACCATCGGCTCGAAGTTCCAGGAGATCAGCGCCGGCTTCCGGCTCACGGATTGGAGCAGCACCCTGCCCGACCGCGCCGCTTGGTTGGCCCTCGCGTGGAAAGTCCTGCCGCTCGCCTTCGGCATCGCCTTGCTCGTGGGCATCGAATCGCTGCTCTGCGCGGTCGTCGCCGACGGCATGACCGGCGACCGCCACGACTCCGACACGGAACTGGCCGCCCAAGGCTGCGCGAACATCGCCTCCGCCTGCTTCATGGGCCTGCCGGTGACCGGGGTCATCGCGCGCACGAGCACCAACGCCCGCGCCGGCGCGAAGTCGCCCATCTCCAGCCTCATCCACGCCGCGACGGTCTTGGCGATCCTGCTCATCCTGGCGCCGCTGGTTAAGCTCATCCCCTTGGCTTCGCTGGCGGGCGTACTCCTCTCGGTTTGCTGGTACATGGCGGAGTTGCCGCTCTGGCCGAGGCTCTTCCGCTCGGGCGGATCCGACCTCATCCTCTTGGTCCTCGCCTGCGCCATCACCGTTTTCGTCGACCTCATCTGGGCCGTCGGCCTCGGTGTCCTCGCCGCCTTCATCTTCCTCCTGATCCGGAAATCCGCGCACCCCGAGAAGGAAGAACCGGAAACCATCGACGTGAAGGAGCGGGCCGATGAGGTCATCCTCGCGCTTTCGGGCCATCTGCACTTCGGCCGCGCCGCCGAACCCCGCGCGATCGAAGGTCGGCTCCAGCGTGGCACGTTGACCCTGACGCTCGACTTCAACCACGCGCTGTTCATCGACTGCTCCTATGCGCAGGCATTACGCGAACTGGCCGTCCATGCCCGCAAGCAAGGCGTCGTGGTCCGTGCGACCGGCCTGCAAGGCCGCGCCGCCCACGACTTCGGACGCTTCGGTCTCCGCGAAGTGATCGCACTCTAAAGGCAGGTCTGGGGTTGCCGATGGCCCGCCGCGGGCCTACGTTGCCGACGTGAGCACGCCCACCCTTTCCGCCCTCAAGGACATCGCCCTTGCCACCGCCCATGAAGCCGGGCGACTGCTGGCGCAAGGCGCCCAGATGAAGGTCAACGCCTCGACCGACGACGACGTCAAGATGCAGGCCGACGTGGATTCGGAGACGCTCGTCCGTGAACGGCTCAAGGCCACAGGCATCCCCGTCATCGGCGAGGAGCTCGGCGGCGACGCCACGCTGTTCGACGGCAAGGAACTCTACTGGGTCGTCGACCCACTCGACGGCACCTACAACTACCTGCGTCGCCAACCGGCGACCTGCGTTTCCCTGGGGTTGATGCGCGGCTCCGAGCCGGTGTTGGGCGTGATCTACGATTTCACCGCCGAGAAGACCTACCTCGGCGTCGTCGGCGAAGGCACTTTCATCAATGGCCAGCCGCACCGCCCGGGCTGGGTCGATAAGATCGGCGACGCCTGCATCATGACGGGCTTCCCGGCGCTGGCCGACAAGTCCGCGCCCGCGATGGCGCTCTTCATGGGGCAAGTCTCCCGCTACAAGAAAATCCGCATGATCGGATCGGCGGCCTTAGCGCTCGCCTATGTCGGCGAAGGCGTGGCCGACACCTATTATGAATCCGGCACCAACCTCTGGGATGTCGCCGCAGGGTTGGCCATCATCAAGGCCTCCGGAGGCCATTATCGCCTCGTGCCGACCGGTAAGCGCGCCTTGAACTACGACCTCTGGGCCTCGGCCAAGGAAGAGTGGACCCGCTGATTGGGCTTTTCGTTTAAGGGTCCGGGGCTAGGCTTCGGCCATGCCCCTGCTCTCCCGTGTCCTTGCCTTCTGCCTCGTGGGGATGGCCAGCATCAACCCCTTATTTGCCGCCACCACCGTGGCACCTAAGGCTCCCAGCTTGCCCGCGGAGACGTGCCCCGTCCCCGATGAGCGGCCCGAGGTGACCTATAAGGCCAACATCGACCCGAAGGAGACCGCGGCCACGGAGGCGTGGGTCAAAGAAGCGTCGATGCTGCCAGGCTGGAAGGAGCTCCTGAACTCACCCGACGTCGAGACCCGCCATTGCGCGAACTTCCTGCTCGTGACGATGCCTGCCAGCGACCGCCACAAGGTCACCGGCGAGATGATCGCCGAAAACATCCGCCTCGCCCTCGCCGCGCGCCATCGTTTTCCCTGGGCCCAGCAAGTGCCCTGGCCGATTTTCCTGAACGACGTCCTACCCTACGCCTGCTTGGACGAGGCCCGCGACCCTTGGCGGGCCGACTTCCTGAAGCGCTTCGGCGACATGATCAAAGACGCCGGCTCGCGTGACGCCGCCGCCAAACTCATCAACGCCAAGATCCAGGATGAAGTCGGCGTGAAGTACAGCACCCGTCGGCGCGCCGCCAACCAAAGCCCCAGCGACTCCATGCGCCAAGGCCTGGCCTCCTGCTCCGGGCTTTCGATCCTCCTGTGCGATGCCTTCCGCTCGGTCGGCATTCCCGCCCGCATCGCCGGCGTCCCCACCTGGGTCACCGTCAACGGCAACCATAACTGGGTCGAGGTTTGGCTGGGCGCCGATGGTGCGCCCAAGCCCGACTCCGAAGTCACGCCGCTGCTGGCCCTGCAATGGCAAGCCGGCTGGCGCGTCACGGAGTACAATCCCGACGCCAAGGGCTGGGACCACGCCTGGTTCATGGAACGCGCGGCCGCGGCGGACCCCGCCAAGCCGGAAACGTGGATCTACGCGACTTCGTGGGCCCGCACGGGCCTGACCTTCCCGATGGTGTGGAACCTACGCTCGACGCAGGTCCACGGCCTCGACCGCACCGCCGCTTACCACGCCCTCAACGGCGGCCGCAAAGTGCCCGTCGCCCCCGACAAAACCCATATCGCCCTCCGCGCCTACCGCGGCGATAAGCGCATCGCCGCCGAGGTGACCGTCCGCCAAGGAGACACGACGCAGTCCGCCACCACCAAGGGCGAAGACAAGGACCTGAATGACGTCACCCGCGTCGAAGTCCCTGCCGCCGGGGGCAAGGTCACCGTGCAGTGCGGGGAAGTCACCCGCACGGTCACGCCCGAAGCGGGCAAGGAACTGACCATCGAGCTGCGCCTGCCTTAAGCGTCGACAGCAAAGCCCAGATTACCTACTCATTGCTCCCGTGATTCTCCTCCTCGCCAATCCGCTGAACCCGATCAAAGAAGCCGTCATCAAGAGCGCGGCGGAGAACTATGCGCAGAAGATCCTCGGCCAGGAATATGGTAGCACCGGCTTCTGGATCGCCCTCGCGATGGTGCTCATCTACCTACCCATCCTCGGCCGCCTCGCCGCCCAACACTTCTTCGGCAAGGACGGTTCCGCCATCGGCATCGGCCTCACCGGTATCCTCTCCGTCGCCCTCACCTTCGCGGCCATCTGCATGGCGGACACCAGCCTCTCCGGCTTCATCCCGCAGTCGGTCGAGATCCTCGTCATCTCCCTCTGCACGGCGACCGTCGTCCTGCTGGTGACCAGCGCCGCGGCGCAAGTCCTCAGCATGGGCTTCGGCCCTTCGCTCGGCCTGCAACTCATCTTCTGGAACATCGTCTTCCTCTCCCAGCTGGCGACGCGGTTCCTGATGGATTTCTGGAAGCACGTCTAAGCGATGCTTAAAGCCGCCCTCGTCGGCTTGCTCGCGGTTGTCGGGCTACACGGCGCCCCTCCCGGGCACCCGAGTTTGGACGGCAAGGTCGTCTGCGGCTACCAAGGCTGGTTCCGCGCCGATGGCGATGCCAGCGGCCTCGGCTGGGTCCACTACGGACCAGGCCAACGCCTCGCCCCGGGGACCTGCAGTTTTGACCTCTGGCCCGACCTCTCGGAATACACGCCCGCAGAACGCTACGCGTCGCCGTTTAAGTTCGCCGATGGCCAATCCGCCCCGTTGTTCAGCAGCGTCCACCCGCTCACGGTCCGCCGGCATTTCCGCTGGATGAAGGAGTACGGCATCGATGGAGCGATGGTGCAGCGATTCGCGACCGGCCTCGGCCATGGTCGGGGCTCAGCCGCCATGGACCTGGTGCTCCGGCACTGCAACGAGGCCGCCACCGCCGAAGGCCGCTCGCTGACGGTGATGTACGACCTCTCGGGACTGAAACCGGAAAAGTTCGCCGTGGTCGCCGAGGACTGGAAGAAGCTCATCGCCGCCGGGCAGATAAAACAGCCCTGCTACCAACACCACGCCGGCAAACCTCTGGTCGCGCTGTGGGGCCTGGGTTTTAGCGATCGCCCCGTGGCGGCTGCCGAATGGCAAGCGCTACTCCAAGAGATCAAAGCGACCGGTGCGGCCGTCATGCTCGGCGTGCCCTCCTACTGGCGCGAGGGCAAGGCCGACGCTTGGCCCGACCCCGCCGTCCGCACGCTCATCCGCCAAGCCGACCTCATCAGTCCATGGTCCGTCGGTCGCTATGGGCGTCCCACCGAAGTCGCCACCTATGCCCAGAAAGTTTGGCAAGCGGACATCCAAGCCTGCGCCGAAACCAAGCAAGGCTACCTCCCCGTCATCTTCCCCGGCTTCAGTTGGCACAACCTTTCCGCCCTCCGGGGCAAGGAGGCCCGTCTCGACCAAATACCGAGGCAAGGTGGCCAATTACTCTGGAAACAAGCCTTGGCGGCCCAGCAGGCCGGCGCCAAAACGATCTACGTCGCGATGTTCGATGAAATCGACGAAGGCACCGCGATCATGAAGTGCGGCGGCCCCCGTCCCGTCGGCGCCAGCCCTTTCGTGGACCTGTCCGACGTCCCCACGGACCACTACCTGTGGCTGACCGGCCAAATCGGGCGCATGCTCCGCGGGGAAATCCCCGCGACGGCGGAACTGCCCAAGCGTTAAGCGAACTCAGCCCGTCGCCTGCAGGCCGGCGGCGATGGCGTTGAGCGAAAGGAGCATCTGCGGCAAGAGGGCTTCCGCCTCCTTGCGCTCGCCTTCCGCCAACTTCTTGCGCCAATCCTTGAGCAACGCGACCTGCTGTTCGTGGAGAAGGTCGATCGCCGCCTCGCGCAGCATGATGACCTTGCGGAGGCGCGGACGGCCCTCGGTCAGCTTGGAATCGGAAAGGTCGTTCAGCATCTTGCGCGTGAGCGAATGCTCCGCGAGGATGCGGCCCAGGAATTGGTTGCGGAGCTTCTTGTCGGTCACCATCGAACCATAGAGCTTCATCATGCTGCGGTTGGCCGCCATGACGCTGGTCGAGGCGTTCTTCAGCATGTAACGCAAAGGCGCCCACGAGTCGTAATGCTTACGGAGGAGTTCGAAGCCCTTCGGGTCTTCTTCCTTCATGCGGGCCAAAGCGGAGCCGACGCCATACCAACCGGAGAGATAGAAACGGGCCTGGCTCCAGGCGAAGACCCAGGGAATCGCGCGGAGGTCTTCGAGCGAGGCCGCGCCGGTACGGCGCGAGGGACGCGAACCGATGCGGCTGGCCTCGATGACGTCGATCGGGGTGGCCTGGCGGAAGAAGTCGATGAACTTGGGGGTGCGGATGAGGCCTTGGTAGGCTTCGCGCGAGAACTCGGCGAGGCGATCCATGACCTTGCTCAAGGCGACGTCATCGGCCTCGACGGCTTCGTTCAGCAAGGTGTTCTGCGTGACGCCCGCGGACAGCAGCTCGAGGTTGTTCACCGCCGTGATGTGATTGGCGTACTTCTGCGTGATGCTCTCGCCCTGCTCGGTCACGCGGAGCTCGCCGTTGATGCTGCCCGGAGGCAAGGCGTCGATGAAACGATGGGTGGGGCCGGCGCCGCGGGAGATGGTGCCGCCACGGCCATGGAAGAAGACGATGCGGACGCCATGCTTGGCGCCCACGGCCGTCAGGTTCAGCTGGGCCCGATAGAGATTCCAGAGCGAGGCCAGGATGCCGCCATCCTTGTTCGAGTCGGAATAGCCGATCATGACCTGCTGGGTCAGGCCATCCGTGACGCCGGTATCGCGACGCATCTCCAGCGTGCGACGGGTCATCGGGTGCGACAGGAAGGCGTCCAAGATCGCCGTGCTGCGCTCCAGGTCGTCGATGGTCTCGAAGAGCGGCACCACCGGGAGCAGACAGTAAGGCTCATCGGCGCCACCGGCGGTGAGGCCGGCTTCACGCGCCAACAGGTAAACCGACAGCAGGTCGGACACCGAGCGCGTCATACTGACGATGAGCGCGCCCAAACCGGCGGAGCCGTACTGCTTGATGTGTTCGACGAGCGCGCGGTGGCAGGCGATGACGGCATCGGCTTCCGGGCCGATGCTGGCCTGCTCGCGGATGAACGGCCGCGTGGAACGAAGTTCCGAATCCAGGAAGCCGAGCCGGCGGGATTCATCCCAGTGCGCGTAGTCGGTATCGGCGAGACCGGCGGCTTCCATGAGCTGGCCAATGGCCTTGTCGTGGAAGGCGCTGTTCTGGCGGATGTCCAACGTCGCCATGTGGAAGCCGAACGTACGGAGGAAACGGATGAGCGGGTCGAGCTCGTAGCGGGCGATGTTGCCGGCGCCGACTTCGACCAGGGTCTCGCGCAGGAAAAGGAGGTCGGCGATGACGCCATCGGGCGTCTTGTGCTTACCAGGAGCGCACTCGCCGACGGTCTCAGGCAGGCGGAGGCGGATGAGGTTGATGTACTGCCGCCAGGTTTCGCCGATGTTGCGCTTCAGGGCGGCTTCGCCGGCCTCACCCTGGACCGCCGCATGCTTCTCGACCTGCTTCACGAAGACCGCGGGAGGCAGCTGCAGGTGATCGCCCAGCGAAAGGCGCTGGCCGAGGGCCTCCAGGCGCTCGTTCGCGATATCCAAGGCGGTCGAACGGAAAAGGTTCAGGGCGCGGGTCGTGACCTCGGCCGTCACCAACGGGTGACCGTCACGGTCGCCGCCCACCCAGGTGCCCATGGTGACCATGGGCATCGAATCGGGGTGTTCGATCTTATCGGCCGAGAAACCGGCTTCCTCCCAAGCCTGCCGCAGGCGCAGGTCCATGCTGACGAGCGCGTCCGGGAAGACCTTCGAAAGGAAGTAGTTGATGTTGCGGAGCTCGGACTGGACGTCGGGCTTCTGCTGATAGAACTCACCGGTGCGCCAGAGGCGTTCGAGGGCGACCTTGATTTCGTCGCGGATCGCGCGTTGCTCGGCGACGGTCCACATGCTGTTCTCGCGTCGGACGAGAAGCTTGTAGATTTCGCGATGGATCTCGAGGACGGTGGCACGCTTCGCTTCGGTCGGGTGCGCGGTCAAGACCGGCTCGACGCGGATGCGATTGAGGCGCTTGGCCACCTGCTTGTCGCTCAGGCCGGAATCGCGCAAGCGGTTGAAGGCCCGGCCCCAGGAACCGGGGTCGGACGCCAAGCCATGCTTCGACTCACGGAGACGCTTGGACTGCGCCGAGGCATTCTCCTCGACCATGTTCAGCAACTGGAAGGCGATCGAATACGCCTGCACGCCGCGGTAGGAAAAGATCTGCACGCCGCGCAACTTGCGCTTCCCCATCCACGGCAAGGTGCCGGCGAGGTCCTTGTGGTCGAGCTGCTCGAGGACCTCGACGAAGCACCCCATCATGAACGCGAGGTCCTGGTCGACTTTTTTGAGCCCACGGGCGAGATCGTTGCTTATGGCCATGCGACCTAGGTCGTAGCACGGCCCACGCTTTTGTCGCAACCGCAAACGCCCTCCGGCTTGCGTCCAAGTTCAATCACGGTTTGCTGAAATCCTGACATGTCGGACCAACGGCTCATCCTCCCCGACCACTGGCAACAGGTGGCCCTCGCCGCGCTTCGGCGGGGGGAGGACGTGGTCGTGCAAGCCCCCACGGGCGCCGGGAAGACCCACGTCTTCGAGCTGCTGGTGGAGTCCGGCCACCGCGGGCAAGCGGTCTACACCGTGCCGACCCGCGCCCTAGCCAACGATAAGCGGGCGGAATGGCAGGCGGCCGGGTGGGATGTCGGCATCGCGACGGGCGACCTGAGCGAGAACCTGGGGGCACCGGTCGTCGTGGCCACGCTGGAAACCCAGCGTCACCGCTTTCTGGAAAACCAGCACCCCGACCTCCTCGTGGTCGACGAATACCAGATGATCGCCGACCTCCGCCGAGGGGCGGCCTACGAGACGGTGCTCGCCCTCGCCCCCAAGGCCACCCAGCTGCTCCTGCTCAGCGGCAGCATCGCCAACCCCAAGGCCACCGCCGAATGGCTCCGTTCGCTCGGACGGACGGTGACGCTGGTTGAAGAGCACCGCCGCCCGGTCCCCCTGGAGGAGGTCTGGTTGGACGCGCTCGAGACCAAGGAGCCCGAGGGGGTCCGCAGCCCGATCGCCCGGGCGGTCATCAAAGGCATTCTGGCGGACCTCGGGCCCATCCTGGTCTTCGCCCCGCGGCGACGCGCGGCCGAACAAATCGCCCGCGACATCGCCCACGGGCTCCCCATGGGCAATGGACCGCAACTGTCGCCGGCCCAACGCGACATGGCCGGTGAAGACCTCTACCGGCTCCTCCGCCAAGGGGTCGGCCTACACCACAGCGGCCTGACCTACGAACAACGCAGCCTGCTCATTGAACCTTGGGCCAAGTCCGGTCGACTCAAGGTCGTCGTGGCCACCACGGGGCTGGCGGCGGGCATCAACTTCTCGCTGCGCTCGGTCCTGGTCACCGACCGACGCTACGCCACCGACCACGCCGAGCGCGAAGTCCGTCCCGACGAGCTGCTCCAAATGTTCGGCCGGGCCGGCCGGCGCGGGCTCGATGAAAAAGGCTTTGCGCTCTGGTCGGGGGATTCGCCGCGGCTCGGCGAAGCCAAACCCCTCCAACTTAAACGTGGGGAGGGCCTCGACTGGCCGGCGTTTCTCGCGCTGATGCACCGAGCGAAAAACCCGCAGGCGGCCGCCCAAAAATTGGCGGCCTCCTTGTTCACCCGCGAGCCGGTGCAGTTGGCCTTGGACCAGCTCACGCTGCCCGAAGTCGCCACCGCCCCCGCCCTTCCCGTGGTCATCCGCGAAATCGAGGAGATGTGCGGACGCAACGGCATCTGGCAACGCCTCCGGCCCACCAAAGTGGTGCCGCTCACGGAAGCCTTCATCTTGGTCAAAGACGAATGGCACCCTGCCCTGACCAAGCCGGATTCACTGCGAGGCGTGGCCATCGGCACGCCCTGTCGGCTACCGATGGCCGACGGCTCCGTCCGCCACGGGCGCGCGGTTCCGCTGGCCCACTTCCCCAAGACGGGAGCCAGCGACCGACTGGAGCCCGCCGACTGGCTGCGCAAAGCATTGCTCAAGCTCGAAGGCCCGCGCGGACCACGCCGTCAGTGGAAATTGGAAACGCTCGAAAAAGAAATCCTGCCGCTCCTGCCCAAGCTCACCCAAGGCGGCCAAGCGTTCGGCGAACTTTACGTCCTCCGCGACACCGTGCAGGTCCGGCTGGACTACGCGAAGGCCAACGTACGGGTGACGCCCGACGCGGATGAACAAGCCTTGATCAATCCGCTGCGGCGCAAGGTCCAGAAGGAGGACATCCACCTCGGCACGGTCTTGGGCGGGGGCCATATCTCCGCCGCCCGCGCGGGACGGCTCTGGCTGAAGTTGGGCCTCATCGACGCGGACGCTCGCCCGACCCGCCGCGGCGAGATCGCCGCCCTCTTCCAACACGGCGAAGGCCTCGCCGTCGCGGCGGCCCTCGAGGACGAAGGCTATGACGTCCACGACCTCGCCTGGGACTTGGCCGAGCTCCGCGCGGGCGAACGGGTCGCCGCCGGCGGCCGCAGCAGCAGCCGGCTCGGTGCCTGCTGTCGCCTGACCTATAAATCGCTCACGGCCGAAGGCTACTTGCGCGACGGCTTGCCCGAGAGTTTCGGGGAGGGCTGCGCCGAAGTCCTGCGCGGCTTCGTCCTGCACGGCAAGCTCCCGCCGCCCGACGCCGAAGGCCGCGGCCCCGGCACGGGCGACCTCGAACGGGCCATCCTCGAATGGCGCAGCACGCTTCGACTCATCGCCCATGGACCAGCCCACCCCTGGGAACGCTGGCGGGCGTTGAGCGTGGCGGCCCGCGAAGTGCTCGCGAAGGTCGGCCCCAAGAAGGCCTGAACCTTACTTGGACGTGATCGCCTTGGCCGCGGCCTTGGCCATCTCGCCGGCGCCCGCGGTATTGGGGTGCACGCGATCGGGCAACAGCGCCGCCTTCTCGAGGAGCGCCGCATGCATGTCGATCATGCCGCAATCCAGTTCCTTGATGAGCGGCCCGAGGCGCTCGATGATCTTCAGGACGTTCTCTTCGTTGATGCCGAAGTTCCCCTTGCCCGGGACGGGACACGGACGGCAGACGTAGACCTTCGGCTTCGAGGGGAGCTCCTGGAACGACTTGATGAGGTCGCGGTAGTCCCCCACGAATTCGGCCTCGTGCTTCCAGTTCTGCGGCTTGGTGTCATTCGTGCCGAGCATGATGATCACGATGTTCGGCTGCATCTTCAGGGCTTCCTGATACTTCTTCTCCTTGCGGTAAGGGAAGTCGCCCTTCTGCAGGAGCGTCCGGCCGCTGACGCCGAAATTACCGACCTTGTACTTGTCGCCCAAGAGGGCCTGCAACTGGTCGGGGTAGCTCTTGCCGCGCTCGGCGCCGCTGCCCTGCGTGATGCTGTCACCGACACAGGCGACCTTGATGGGCTCTTCGGCGGCGGGGAGGGAGACAAAGGAAACGAAGGCGGCACAGAGGCCGGCGAAACAAGTGCGGAGCTTCATGGGTAGCGGGGGTTAGGCGAGGATGTGAGGGCCGATTTTCGTGGGCGAGTCCTAAAAACGGCCGGAAGCCGCCCTTTATGTCGCGCATCTCCAGCGTTTGGCCTTCCCTTCCCCATCCGACCAACGCAATCTCTCCCCACAGTCATCCATCCGCATTCGCACGTCGCAAGACGCGAGGAAAGTCCGGACACCATAGGGCAGGATTCCCGCCGCAAGTCGGGGCACGGGTCAAACCGTGACGGACAGTGCCACAGAAAACAAACCGCCGTCCCCGCAAGGGAAACGGTAAGGGTGAAAAGGTGGGGTAAGAGCCCACCGCTCCAAGGGCGACCGAGGAGGCATGGTAAACCCAATCCGGTGCAAGACAAACAGGGACCGCCCGAGGCCGCCCACCAAGGTTCCGGGTTGTCGCACCGCCGCAAGGCGGGTCCGCAAGGTCAGAGAAATGAATGCGCAAGGGCTGGCGAGAGCCACCCGGGACAGAATCCGGCTTACAGTGGATGACTCAAAGACGAAGGGCCGAACGGAAACGTTCGGCCCTTCCCCTTGCTGGACGCTCCGCGACGCTTAGGCGCGCTGCGCGATCCCGACGTACTTGCGCTCGGTCGAACCGACGTAGATCTGGCGCGGACGGTGGATCTTCTGCTTCGGCGTCTCGGCGATCTCCTTCCAGTGCGAGATCCAGCCCGGCATGCGGCCGATGGCGAAGATGACGGTGAACATCTCCGTCGGGATCCCGATGGCCTTGAGGATGATGCCCGAGTAGAAGTCGACGTTCGGGTAGAGGTTGCGCTGCTTGAAGTAGGGATCGTTGAGGGCCGCGTCTTCGAGGCGCATGGCGATCGCCAAGAGCGGGTCGTTGATGCCGAGGACCTTGAGGACCTTGTCGCACTGCGCCTTGATGATCTTGGCGCGCGGGTCGTAGTTCTTGTAGACGCGATGACCAAAGCCCATCAGGCGGACCTGCTTGGTCTTGTCCTTGGCGTCCGCGATGAACTTCGAACCATCGTCGCCGGAAGCATGGATTTCCTGGAGCATCTCGATGACGGCCTGATTGGCGCCACCATGGAGCGGACCCCAGAGCGCGCAGACGCCCGCCGAGACGGACGGGAAGAGATTGGCGCCGCCGGAGGCGACCATGCGCACGGTCGAGGTGGAGCAATTCTGCTCGTGGTCGGCGTGCAGGAGGAGGATCAGGTCGAGCGCGCGGGCGACTTCCGGATGGACGGTGTAATCGGCGTTGGGCTGCGAGAAGAGCAGGTGCAGGAAGTTGGAGCAGTAATCCAGACCCGGCTTCGGGTAGACGGGCGGCTCACCTTCCTTGGAGCGGTGCGCCAAGGCGGCCAAGGTGCGGACCTTGGACATGAGGACCGCGGCCGTCTCGTCGAACTTCGCCAAGTCATGGGCGCGCTCGTTCGTGCCGAGGTCAGGGTAATAGCAACCCAAGGTGTTCAACGTGGCCGAAAGCACGGCCATCGGGTGCGCGTTGCCCGGGAAGCCGCTGAGGGCGATCCGCAGGCCTTCGTGCACCTGGGAGTTGTCGAGGATGCGGGCCTTGAAGGTGGTGAGCTGGGCAGCGGTCGGGAGTTCGCCGTAGATCAGCAAATAGGCGGTCTCGATGAACGTCGACTTCTCGGCGAGTTCCTCGATGGAGTAGCCGCGGTAACGCAAGATCCCCTTCTCGCCGTCGATGAAGGTGACCTTGGACTCGCAGGCGCCGGTGTTGGCGTAGCCGTCGTCGAAGGTGATGTAGCCCGTTTCGTCGCGCAGCTTGCGGACGTCGACGCCGCATTCCTGCTCGGTGCCGACAACGATGGGAAGGACGATTTCCTTGTCGTCCAGTTTGAGAATGGCGTTTTTGGTGCTCATGGCGGGGTGGGTGTTCCGCCACAGGCCTGACGCCTCAGCGGTCAGCCAAAGTCAGGAAATTACGGTACAGTTGCAAGCCTTTGACCTGACTTTTCTCGGGGTGGAACTGGGTGGCCAGCACCCGCCCCCTCCGGACGCCGCTCACAAAGCGGCCGGCGTAGTCGGTCTCGCACCAAACCAAGGCCGGGTCGGTCTGGACGACCCGATAGCTATGCACGAAATAAAAGGGCTCTCCGTGGGCATTCAGGCCCGCCGTCAAGGGGCTCTCGGCCTTGAAAATGGCTTCATTCCAACCCATGTGCGGGATGCGGAGGCCAGGGGTGGAAGGAAAACGGGTAACGACCCCGGGGAAGATGCCCAAACCAGGCACGGTGGCCTCTTCGGAACGTTCAAAAAGGACCTGCAGGCCCATGCAGACCCCTAGGAAGGGGCGGTCGGCCGCAATCCACTCCTTGATGAACACTTCGAAATCATTGCGGCGGATGCAGGCCATGCAATCGGCCATGGCCCCCTGCCCCGGAAAAACGACGGCGTCGGCGCCTTCGGCGGCTTGCGGGCTCGCCGCCAGATAGGCGTCGGCGCCGGCCGCCACCATCGCGCGGTTGACGCTACGCAGGTTGCCCATGCCGTAATCGATCACGGCGACCCGAGGGCGACGGCTAGTCCCAGCGGCTTCCACGTTCAGGCAAGCGTACCCTTGGTGCTCGGCACCCGCCCACCCTGGCGCGGATCGATTTCGACGGCCGCACGCAAGGCGCGGGCGAAGACCTTGAACAAAGCCTCGGCGATATGGTGCGGCTCATCGCCGTACTCGAGCTTCAGGTGGAGGTTGCAGGCCAAGGCGTTCGCCAGGCCTTGGAAGAACTCGCGCACGAGGGCGATGTTGAAGTCCTTCACCATGTAATTGGAGATTTCGACCTGATAGACCAACATCGCGCGGTTGGAGAGATCCACGGCGCAACGGGCCAAGGTCTCGTCCATCGGAAGGATGAAGAACCCGTAACGGCGGATGCCGGCCTTGTCGCCCAAGGCTTCCTTGATCGCGTTGCCCAGGACAATGCCCACATCCTCGACGGTGTGGTGGTAATCGACGTCGGTATCGCCGTCGGCCTTCACCTTGAGGTCGATCAGGGCGTGGCGGCTGAAGAGCGTCAGCATGTGGTCGAAGAAGGCGATGCCCGTCGAGATTTCGGAAACCCCCGTGCCGTCCAGGTTGACGGACAGGGCGATCTTCGTCTCGGCGGTGTCGCGACGGATGGTGGCTTGGCGGGCGCCGGTGCTCATGCCAGAAAAATCCCTCCACCCCAGCGGAATGTCAACCTCACCCTTCCGACCAGGCCCGCGCCGCCGCGAGAAAAGCATCCATTTCCGCCGCCGTGCCGACCGTGATGCGCAAGGCCGCCGCCGTCAGGGGATGGTTCGGAAAACGACGGACCAGGATTTTTCGTTCCCGCAGAAAGGCGAAAGCATGCTCACCCGTCGCCGGTGATGCCGGTCGTCGCGCCGAAGCCGGAGTCGCGAGGAGGAAGTTGCCCGATGAGGGCACGACGGTCCAACCCAGCGCCACGAGACCTGCCGTGAGCCGCGCCCTTTCCGTGCGGACTTTCCCGACGGTGGCGCGCAACCACGTGCCGTCCGCCAAAGCCGCGGCGGCCGCGACCTGCGCCAAGCGGTCCAAGTTGTAGCTGTCGCGGACGCGATGCAGGATGGCCGCCAAGCCCGGTGGACAAAGCGCATAGCCGGCGCGGAGGCCCGCCAAGGCATGGCCTTTCGAGAAGGTCCGCGTCACCACGACGTTCGCATGCGTCTTCGGAAGTTCCGCGCAATCGGCATCCGCAAACGCGGCATAAGCCTCGTCGACGACCAATAAGCCCGGGAACGCGCGCGCCAGTTCCGCGACCTTCGCCGGCGGGAACGACACGCCTAACGGGGCGTTGGGATTGGTGAGGAAGAAAATGGCGGCGCCGCATCCCGCCACCGCGGCGACGTCAAAACTGAAATCGGCCCGGATCGGCACCTTGATGACGCCGGCGCCTTGAGCCGCGGCGAGCACGGGGTAGAGCGAATAGCTCGGGTCGAGCATGCCGATCGGACGACCAGGACCGGCATACGCCCGGATCAAGATGTTCAGCAAGTCGTCCGACCCATTCCCGGCCAGGATGTCGGCCGCGGGAAAGGCATGGATCGCCGCCGCCGCCTCCCGCAGGGGCGAAGAATCGGGCGATGGATAAAGCCGCAGCAGCGCACCCTCTTCGGCCACCACGGCCCGAATCGCCGCCAACGCCTGCGCGCTCGGAGGATAGGGGTTCTCGTTGGTGTTCAGCTTCACCCAGCCACCCCCTTGGGGTTGCTCGCCCGGCGTATAGGCCGCCATGGCCGCGACATGTGGGTTGGGTTCAGGAAGCACGGAGGACATCAGCGGAGCTTGAGTTTCGTCGCGGAATAGTCGGCGAGCAAGGCCTTGATGGCCGCGCACTCGGACAACGCCAAAGCCTGTTGGGCCAACCGGACCAATTCATCCTTGGTCGAATGCCGGAGGACGAAACGCACCTCGGGAATCGCCGGCGGCGCCATGCTCAGTTCATGCGCACCGAGGCCGATCAGCAAGGGCGCCCACACGGGGTCGCCGGCCAGTTCGCCACAGACGGCGGTGGCGACGCCATGTTGACGCGCCGCCTTGAAGATCCGCTCGAGCGTCCGCACCACGGCGGGATGGGCGGGCTCATAGAGCGCGGAGATGCGCGGGTTGCCGCGGTCCACCGCCAAAAGATACTGCACGAGGTCGTTCGTACCCACGCTGAAGAAATCCACCTCCTGCGCGAGGTCTTCCGCGACCGCCGCCACCGAGGGAATCTCGATCATGGCCCCCAGGCGGATCCGCTCCTTCGGCCGGATGCCTTCGGCCGCCAACTCGTCCGCGACGGATGTCAGCACTTCCTTCGCGCGGCGGAATTCTTCGATCCCCGAAATCATCGGGAACATCACCGCGACCGGCCCCAACGCGGCGGCGCGCAGGATCGCGCGGAGTTGCGGACGGAAGACATCCGGGCGATCCAAGCACAACCGGATCGCGCGGTAACCCATGAACGGGTTGGCCTCGTCGTTGAGGTCGCCGAGTCGCTTGTCGCCCCCGAGGTCGAGCGTGCGGAAGGTGACCAACCGACCCTTGGCCTCCCGGACCACTTCCGCATATTCCTCGTATTGCTGGGCTTCCGTGGGCCAAGCGTCCAAGCGCAGGTAAAGGTTCTCCGTCCGATACAGACCCACGCCTTGCGCGCAATAAAGACGGGCATCTTCGAGGTCTTCGGGGCCGCCGATGTTCGCCTGCAAAGCGAAGCCTTCACCGTCGCTGGTGACGTCCGGCAAGGCGATCTCGAGCATGACGCGATCGCGCCGGCGCCGGATGGCGAGTTCCTGGGAACGATAGCCCTCCAACGTCGCGCCGGTGGGGTTGATGACCACCGCGCCGGTCTCGCCATCGACCAGGATGACGTCGCCTTCCTGGACGGCCTCCATCAAGCCCTTCACGCCGACGACCGCCGGGATTTCCAGCGAGCGCGCCATGATCGCGGAATGCCCGGTGCGACCACCCTCCTCCGTGACGAACGCCAAGACGCCGTCCTCGGGCAAGCCGGCGGTCTCGGAAGGGGTGAGGTCGCGGGCGACGACGACCTGCTGCCGCGCCGCCATGGTCGCATGCGCCGGACGCGTGCCCAAGAGATGGTGCAGCACGCGGCTGGTGACATCGCGGATATCGGAGGCGCGCTCGCGGAGGAAAGCATCCTCCATGCGCTCGAAGATATCGATGTAGCGCTGGACGACCTCCTGGAAACAGAACTCGACGTTGAAGCCGGTGGCACGGACTTCCTTGCTGACGTCGTCGATGAGCGCGACGTCGTCGAGCACGAGGAGGTGCGCGTCGAAGATGGCGGCTTCGGACTCGCCTAAGCTTTGGGCGACTTCCTGCCGGAGCTTGGTGATGGCCTGGCGCGTGGCCTCCAGGGCCAAATCGAAACGGCGCAGTTCGGCCTCCACATCGGGTACCTTCTGGCAGGCGACGATGGCCATGCCCTGCAACAGCAGGTAGGCGGGACCCCGACCGACGCCCGGAGCGGCGGCGGTGCCTTGGAGTCTGATCTCCGGCCTGGAGGATTCGGCCTGCATCTGCAGAACAGAAGATTGGCCTAAGGGCCGGAAGCAAGGCGGATAACCGCTTAAGCCTCGTTCAAGCCCGGATCTTCCACGGGATTGAACATGTCGGGGATCGTCAAGGTCGGCAGGGCCATCTCCGGCATCTCGTCCGGCATGACTTCAGCCACGACGATGGGCATGGAATCGGTCGGGGGCACGGTCACCCCCTCAGCGGTGACTTCTTCGGCCAAGGGATCCTCGACGTAAAGCATGAGGCCGCTGTATTCGGCCGGCAACGTCACCCGCAACTGCACGAAGACGAGCGCCAGGACGCAGGCATGGGCGAAAATCCGGCCGGCACGCTGGGCGAAACGGGCGACCCCGGCCACGGCCTGCGCCGCATCCAGATCGGCCCGACCGCGCAGGAAAGCCATCTGGGCCTTATGCAAACGGACACGGGCATGGAAGCGCTGGCGGATTTCCGGGGAAGCCTGCAAGGCATTCCGCAGACGCACCACTTGGTCCCGCGTGGCGGTACCATCGAGGTAACAAAGGATCAGCGCCTCCAATTCGGCGTTGCTCATCCGCGAAACTCATCCCCCATGAGCTGACGCAGGGCCTCGCGGGCCCGGTTGATGCGGCTTTTGACGGTACCAATCGAGAGGCCGAGTTCTTCGGCGATTTCCTCGTACGATTGGTTGCGGATGTTGCGCATCGTGAGGATACGAGCGTGTTCCGGCTTCAATTGTTCCATGCACTCGGCCACTTTCTTGACGAATTCGTTATGCTCGGCCTCATGACCGGGGCCCTGGGAACCGTCCGAAAGGATGTCGTGCAAGGTGGCGCCGGGGTCCTCCCCGAGGTCCGCATCCAGCGACATGGATTGATCGCGCTTCCGGCGACGCCAGTACCAGTAGCGGTTGCGGGCCAGATTCGTGCCGATCTGGTGAATCCAAGTCGAGAAAGTGGCGGTTCCGCGGAAGGAAGCCAGGACGCGGTGGGCCCGGATGAAGGTGTCCTGCGTGATCTCCTCGGCATCCTGCCTATTACGAAGCAACGAGAAGACCTTGGCGAAGATGCGGCCCTGGTAACGGAGGACCAACTCATTGTACGCCCCAAGGTCGCCATTGCGGGCGCGCTCGAGGGCGGACTGGTCGGCTTCGGTTTCCATCGTTTAGGGGTGGCTTCAGGGTAGGTCTTACCTGACTATGGTGCTGACAATAGGCCAGATATCAACTGCAGTCTTCAATCCCCGCCCCTTTTGGACCCATGTTCACCTCCAGCAAGAAAAAGACCCCGTTCCGTTGGGTCAACTGCCTGAACGGCCAAAAGGGTTCCACCGACAGCCTGCCGGTTCGCTTCCCCCTCCCTTCCGCCAAGCCCGCCGTCGGGATTTCGGCGACCGAAACCGGGCTCCTCCTGGAAGCCTCGTCGGCGGCACCCGTCCTCGTGAATGGCTCCCTCCTGCGCCCCAAGACGACCATCACCGAAACGTCGACGCTCCAACTCGAGGACGGCCTCTTCGTGATCTCGGCGAACGAAACGAATCCTTTCGAGTCCGTGCAAACGGCTTCATGGGTCCTCTTCGATGCCGCCACGGGCGACCTGCTGGGCGAGCTGCCGCCGCAAGAATTGCTCGAGCACGCCGCCCGCCTCGGACGCGCGACCGACACGCTCGCCTGCACCCCCGTCGGCCTCGAGGTCGGCTTCAAGCTTTCGCAGATCGCCTCGCTCCTGACACCGCGGGAAGAGAGCGCCACCCCGCTGACGGCTACGTCCGGCCTCGCCGCCGAACAGAATAAAGGCGCCCACCTCTGTCCGGTCTGCTGGACCCGCTTCGACGCCGGGGATGCCTTGAGCGTCGCCGTCCACGAAGACCTCCGCGGCGACCCGATCCTCGGCATCGACGCCCGCCTGCGCTTCCAACCCACGCGCTTCAACGACCAAGGCCTGGCGCTCGACCCGATGGGCTTGGCGTGCACCGACCTCGCTTGTCCGCACTGCCGCCGCCAACTGCCGCCTGGCTACTTGGACATGCCCCACCGCATCCTTTCGGTGATCGGCGCACCGAGCGCCGGCAAATCCTACTACCTCGCGGTGCTCACGCACGTACTGCAAGACCGTCTGCCCAACGACTTCGGCCTAGCCTTCAAGGACGGCGATCCGAGCGGCAACATGCTGCTCAACCAAATGCGCAACACCCTCTTCTCGGCCGCCACGCCGGAAGACGCCTTGCTCGGCAAGACCGCCTTGGAGGGCGCGACCTACGAAAAGCTGCCCCGCCTTGGACGCATGGTCTCCCTGCCCCGCCCGTTCATCTATTCGCTGGCCCGGCCGGGCGCCAACCGCGACGAGACGTCCATCGTGCTCTACGACAACGCCGGCGAGCACTTCGAACCGGGCATCGACATCCACGACTCGCCGGGCGCGATGCACGTCGCCAACTCCGCCGGCCTGCTCTTCCTGTTCGACCCGACCGCCAACGCGCGCTTCAAGGCGAAGCTGATCGGCGTCGATGACCCGCAACTGGCGATCAAAGGGCGCGTCGACCAACAGGACAGCATCTTGGCCGAAATGGAAACCCGCATCAAGCGCGTGCTCGGCCTCGCCCCCGGGCAACGCATCGCGACGCCGCTCGCCTTCGTCGTGGGTAAATGCGACACCTGGCAGTTCCTGCTGTCCTCCCCGCTCGAGCCCGTGCTGAGCGCCGGCAAACTCGACCTCGAAGCGATTCGTCGCAACTCGGACCGCGTGCGCACGGTCCTCGCCAGCCTTTGCCCGGGCCTCGTGGCGACGGCCGAATCGCTCGCCAGCGAAATCAGCTATTTCGCCGTCACTTCATTTGGGCACCAACCGACGGTCCTCTCCGCCGGCCCGAACAAGGGACGCATCGCCCCCGACCCGCAACGCCTCGCCCCCGCCCACGTTGAGGAGCCCGTCTACTGGCTCCTCCATCGCTCGTCCCCCGAACTGCTCCCCAGCCGCTGACCTTTTCCATGCCCCTGCAACTGATCTTCACCTCCGCCCCCCGCGGACTCGTCGCCGGACGTTCCGGTTTCTGCACCGTCGCTAGGCATGCGGCGCTCTCGGAACGGCTCACGCAACAACTCGAGGCGCTCGGCACTCCCCATGACGACGCCGACGGCGCGACGTTCACCTTCCGTCGGCTCGAAGCCGGCAGCCAGGCCTGGTACGTGCTGTCGCGCTTCGTCGCCCGTGGACTCGACTATTCGCAACGCGATAATCGCCTGGCCCACCACTTGGTCTTCACCGCCGAGGAAGCCGCGGTGCTCCCGCCGCCCGCCGCCTTGGCCCTTCGCTGGAACGGCTGGAAGGACGCATGGACCGAAGAGCCCACCTGGCTCAAGGAAGACGCCCGCCCGCTCCCGCTCGCGGCGCATCCCGTGCTGACGCCCGCCGCCGGCTGGCGCGAATTCGCCGGCACCGGCGCCAAGGCGGCCTGGCTGGTCAACGCCTCCGGCGCCGCCGCGGTGTCGTTGCTCAACCCGCCCGAGTCCGCGACGTTGCTCCGGCTGCTGGCGGAATCCTCCGCCTTGCTGGGCCGCGCCGCTTGGTCGGCCACGTTCACGACCAACGCCGCCAAGACGGGCGCCGACGGGTTTGATTGGGCCGTGGGCCCGGCCTCGGGACGCCCGACCATCGATCTCGCCCAAGCCGCCCAGCTCGCCGCTCCGGCCGGCGAACACGCGCGCATCGCCGCCACGGGCGCAGGTGCCACGGCCCCCGCCGCCGCCGGCCCGACCTCGTCCGCGCCACGCCGCGCCGCCGCTCATGCGAACGCTCCCGCCACGGGCACCAATGGCGTCACCATCGCCGTGGTCAGCCTTCTGGTGCTGGTCGCCGGCAGCCTGGCTTTCGTCTACTTCAACCAGCCCGCAAAAAAGAAGGTCGTCGAGACCACCCAACCCGCGCCGCCACCGATTGACTCGACCGCCGCCGATGAACTGCTCAAGGCCAACCGCGCGATCGCCGATGTCGATGGCTTGATGGCCCGCAACGACTTCGTCGCCGCCGGCAAGCTTTGGCTCGAGGGCTGCAAACTTTCCCCGACCTTTGCCGCCCGTTACCGCGACCAGTACTTGCCGCGCCTGAAATCGAAGTTCGCGGAGACGACCACCGCCAGCCTGCTGGCCCGACTCGAAAGTCCGACGGCGACGGCCAACCGCAAAGGCATGCTCGAGATCGCCGAAGACGCCGCCGAGGCGTTGCGCATCGGGGAATCCCTCGAAGTCACCAAGGATGCCGCCTGGGAAGAACTCGCCCGCATCCGAAGCCGCGCCGAGATGGTGGGCTCCCTCGACATCCGTCCCATCATCCTGACCCAAGGCGAATGGCTGACGGCCGACCTCGGACCGAACTCGCCTTCCACCGCCGAGTTCAAGCTCAGCATGGCCGCCGCCGAGAAGATCGGGCGCTTCATCGACACCACCGGCGCGAACAAGAACGTGACGGTCAATGCCCGCCTTCGCCTGCTCCCGCTCGACTCCTTCCACGCCCGCGACGAGAAGACCAAATACCAACCCGCGGAAATCCGCACCGGCAGCCAAGCCAATTGGATCGAAGCCACGAGCAAGTCCGGACGCCAACCCATCGTCATCGGCGTGGGCTCCCGCCTGAATACGATAACGCTGAACTTCGCGGACAACTCCGCCTCCCAACTCCGCGACACCAATCAGCTGATCGAAATCGAATTGGCGGACGGTTCCCGCCAGACCATCGCGCTCATCACCAACGTCAAGGCGCTCCGCCCGCTCAACCTGGGCCTCGCGGCGTTGAAGTCCGACGTCGATACCGGCGTGGTCCACGCCGCCGCCTGGGCGGAACCGATCCTGAATTCCTTCATCGCTTCCTCCGGCTCGCTGGGGCTCTACCCCGCTGGCCATGAATTCCCCGATCGCGACCTCGCCTCGACCCGTGCCACCAAGTCGCTCCTCGAGACCGACCTCGTCCGCCTCGAGCGGAAGTCCGGACCGGGGGCACCTTCGTACGACGAAGTCAAAGCCCGGCGCAGCGCCTTCACCGCGCAAGACTTCGTGAAGGCCGGCGCCCCTTGGAGCCTCCGCAGCGTTTCCGCCCGCGGCGAGGAAGGCCTGCTGCTCGTCGAATTCCGCTAAGCCCGCATGCAGACCGAACGCCTCATCGCCCGGATCCGCGGACAACTCGAAGTCGGTACCCCCGACCTCGAGGCGCGCTCGCTGGCCGGGGAATACGCGACCCTCTGCCAACGCACCCGCGAACGCCTCGAGCAGTGCGCGGCGCTCATCCGCGCCGGCAACGACCACGCCGCGCTCCAAGTCGCCGAATCCGAACCCGACCTGCTCGGCCTCTGCGCCCAGCTCAGCTTCGGCGATTCGGAACGCTGGCAGGCGCTCTGCCGCGAACGGGGCCTGCCGACCGGCTTCCCGCTCGACGACCAGCACATCCTCGCGGTCGAGAGCCTGTACGGCAAAGTCATCGGCGAAAACCATCCGCTCTACCGCGATTACCGGGAAGCGATGCGCCAACGGGATGAGGAACGCGCCTTGACGGTCCTGCGCTCCATCGCCCGCATCAACCCGGACGACCCGACGGCGCGCTCCGAACTGACCCGGCTCTCCAGCAAGTTCCTGCGCGAGTCGCTGGGCAAGGTGCTGCAGCTCTTCGACCAAGGCTCCGCGCCGGCGGCCGTCGACCTGATGAATCGGATGGAGCGCTTCGGCGCCCTCGCGTTGACCAACGAGCCCCGCTGGGATGACGCCCTCGCGCGGCGCCTCGCCCATCTGCGCGGCAAGGCCCACGAACAGATCCAAGCCCTGCTGCCCGAAGCCCGCGCCGCCCGCGAAGCGGGGCAATGGGAAACCTGCGCCGCGCACCTCGGACGCATCCGCACCCTCGAGCGCGACCATCAAGTGAACCTCGATGCCGGCACCCTCGAGGAAGCGGCGCGCCACGAGTCCTGGGCCGGCGAACTGGCCGCCACCGCGGAAGCGGAGGCCTCCCAGCGCGCCGCCTTGGAGACGTTGACGGAAGAATGGGAGCTGCTCCGCCAAGACGCCACCCGCGGGGCCTCACCCGCCCTGCTCATCTCGCGCCTCAATGCCTGGATCGAAAAAGCGACGCCGCTGAGCGACCGCCTGCCGGAAGGCGTCCTCCGGGAAGCCCGTGGGGTCCGCCAACTCACGCGCGGACGACTCAGCCGGCGTTACACCATCCTCACGACCTCCTGGGTCGCCGGCCTGCTTGGCGTGCTCCTCGGCGCCTACCTGTGGCACGCCCAGCAGGGCAAGGCGCAGGAAGCCAACGAACGCTTCACGGAAATCCAAGCGCTCGCCGAAAACTGGGATCACGCCGGGGTCCAAGCAAAGCTCGCGAAGCTCAAGGAGGAGCATCCTGAGTTCGTCGCGGCTGATGCCGTCAAGGAGACCGTCGAAGCGCTCCACCGTCAGGCGAGCGCCCAAGCCGAAACGGAACTCAAACTCAAGGCCGAGGCCATCTACCTGGAACAACGCCGCAAGGAAGGCATCAACCTCTCGAACTTCGCCCCCGTGACCCAACGGGCCAAGGCCTACGTCAACGCCCTCGCCCAAATTGGGCCGGCCGCCACGGCACGCCTGCAGGCGGTCCTTCCTGACCCCGCCGCGGTCCTCGCCACCTGCACCAAAGTGAGCGAAGAAAGCCGCAACGACCTGGCGGCGTTGCGGCGTCAACTCCGGGTCGCCTTGGGCGAAGAGGAGACCGTGGTCAACCTGGTCCGCGCGAACGAAGCGCTGGAAAAGTTGCGCGCCTTGCTGGCGACGCTGACCGCCGCCGGCCTCAAGGACCTCGACGAGGCCTACGCCGAAGCCGACCGCGCCGCGCTGCGCCTGGAGACCGACCAGAAATCCGCCAATGCGGTCCGCGGGCTCGCCGACTCCGGCGACCTCAAGGCGTACCTCGACGCCTTGGCGGCCGTCGCCCAAACCGCCAAGGAAAACTCCGACCTCCGCAAACGCGCGAGCTTCATCGCCGAACGCGCGGACGCCCTGCGGGGCCTCCCCCGTTCCACCCTCGCCCCCCGCGTGGGCGCCATGTGGGATGGCTTGGCGAAGTCCGATGCGAACGGCCTCTTCCAGCCGGACGAACTCCTGGCGACCGAAGACAAGGTGATCCGCGCCTTGGCCGACGACAAGACGACCACCCGGCTCCGCAAGTACAACGTGCGTCAGCATAGCCGCGGGGGCGACCCGCGCATCATGCGCCAGGTCTTCATCGCCGGCGAAATCCTCCTGCAGCGCAACCTGATCAGCGGTGGCATCGAAACCGTGCGGACCGCCAAGGAACTCACCCGCGAGGGCACCTTGGTCGAGTCGTCCTGGAGCTGCCGCGAGTTCAACGACGCCAACGGCGAAACGACGAAGTCGGGCGAGGACCTCCTCGAAGGCCTCGTCATCCCCGAGCTGGACTACCTGCGTCAGTTCAGCCGCTTCTACGACCTCAAGGCCGGCAAGATGTCCGAACCATTGCTGCGCAAACTCGACCTCATCCGCCGCAGCCCCACGCCACACCTCGAGCTCCGCGCCTTCCAGATGCAGGAACTCTTCAAGGTGGCCAGCCAACGGCCCGAAGCCTGGGGCCTGCTCTTCGCGCCTTCGGCCCAACGCGACGCCGACCAACTCCGGCGCATCACGCAGAATGCGATGAGTCCGTACGACTTCCTGTTCAAAGACAAGTGGGCCGACGTGCAACCCGAACTCCGGGCGTTCTTGACGCGTCAGGTCGGCGCGACCTACGCCGACGAGGCGCGCTTCTGGCGCCGCACGCTGGGCGAACTCCAAGCCAAGAAGCTGATTTTCGCCGGCACCATCGGCCGCGATGGTAGGCCCGCCCTCCGCGAGCCTTTGCAGAACTCCGCCGTCTACGGCCTCGATAGCGAAGGCAAGCCCGCCCTGCTCTTCCGGGCCGACGCCACGGGCAACCTGACCCGCGTCAACGAGCCCGCCTTGCTCACCCCGCTGCTCCGCCTGTCCGGCACCGTCACCGAAGCGGCCCAGGCGGCCGGCATCCCCGCCGGCCTCACCGCGCCCGACGGTGGGTGGGAATCCATCCTCCAAGGACGCGACCTCTAAGCCATGGCCAAGCCCGACCAATTCCGTCTGCGCTGGAAAGGCGCCATCACCGGCCCCTTCAGTTTGGCCCGCATCAGCGATCTGCTCCGGACCGGCGAGATCAGCCTCGTGCATAACATCGAAATCAATGGCTCTTGGCTGACGGTCCGCGACTACTTCCGGACCATCGGACTTAGCCGAGGCACGCTGCTGCCGCCCATCGCTCCCTTAGCGGCGCGCGAGGACCCGGATTCACCGCCGCCGCCCCCCGGGGCCCCGGGAATCAGCCCAAGCCTCAGCAGCCCCGCCGCCGCCCCCGTCTCCGCCGCTGGCGAAGCCTTGGAGCGCAATGTCCGCGAAGGCTACCTATGGTGTGGCTCGACCTTCCTCTTCCCGCCGCTGTTCGCGGTCGTCGTGCCGCTTTGGGAAGCAACGGTCGGCATGCTCCCGCCGTACTCAAAATACACGCTGTTCATCTTTGCGACGTTGCTGGGGTGCAGCCTCCCGCTGTGGTTGGTGCAACGCGTCGGCCGCCAGATCAGCCACGAAGGGCTGGCCGAAATCTCCCAGTCGCAAAGCCGACTCTGCCTCGTTTTGGCCGGCCTAGGCACCGTTTTCTGGCTGTTTATGTTCTGGATCCTGGCGAATGCCCGCCCCTGAGGGATGCAATCGGCTTGACGGACCGCCCCGCTCCCTCTGTCATTACGACCCGGTTTACGGTAGCGTAGCTCAGTTGGTTAGAGCGAGGGACTCATAAGCCCTAGGTCGGCAGTTCAATTCTGCCCGTTACCACCAAACCGGGGAATTTTCCGACCAACCACGGCTGCAAACCGCAGCCGCTGGAGGTCCGGACGATGGACAAAAAAAGACCCTAGCAAAGCTAGGGTCCAGTGCCTGGCCGAGATTCGGGGTTAAGCCTTCAGGATCGCCGCCACCGGGACATCGAGGCCATCCTTCCACAAGGACTCCATGCTGTAGCTCTCACGGACTTCGGGACGGAAGATATGCACGAGGACGTTGAAGCCGTCGACGACGGTCCAACCACTTTCGGCCTGGGACTCGCTGGCACGCGCGGGTTCGCCGACGTCGTCCAGGGCCTTCTCGACTTCGATGCGCAATGCACGGAGGTGAGGGTCGGAGTTGCCGGTGGCGATGATCATGTAGTCGGCAACGGAGGAAAGCTGGCCGAGCTCGAGGACGCGGATACCGAGCGCCTTCTTCTCGTCGAGCGCCTTGACGACCGCGACGACGAACGCAGGCACCTTGGCCGGCACGGCCTTCACGGCGGCGACCTTGGGCGTTTCGGAACGGGTCTTGGCCTTGCTGCCCTTGACCTTCGCCACCGGGCGACGGACCGGCTTCGCCGGACCACGGGACTTGACCGGTCCGCGCGACTTACCCGCAGGCTTGGCCGCCGACTTGCCGGCAGGCTTCTTGAAAGGCGTCTTCTTCTTAGGGGCGGGCATGGTCAGGATTTGTAGAGTGAGTGTTCTTCGATGTAGGCGCGGACCGCATTGGGCAAGCCGTTTCCGGCTGGTTCGCCCGCCGCCAACGCCGCCCGGAGCGCCGTCGAGGAGACGCGCACGGGCGACTCCTTGAGCACGGTCAGGCGGATGAAGCCCGCGATGGTGGCGGGGGCGGCCACCGGTAATCCGTCGCGCGATAGCACCGCGAACTCGACGAGACGTCCCAACGTGTCGATGTCTTTCCAGCGATCCAGGCGGGCCAACTGGTCGGCGCCGATGATCCACACCCGACGGGACTCGGGAAACTCCGCGGCAAGGTCACGGGCGGTTTCGACCGACCAGCAGATCCCTGTCCGTCGGACTTCCCGGTCGTCGACGCGCGCCCACGCGCAGGGCGCGAAGGCTAGTTTGGCCATGGCGAGGCGATGGGCCGAGGAGGCGAGCGGCGGTACGGCGCGCAAAGGCGCCAAGCCGGCCGGAATGACCTTCACTTCGTCCAAGCCCAGCTGACGCCAAGCCGCCACCGCGGCGGCGACGTGTCCAGCGTGCGGTGGGTCAAAGGTACCGCCAAGAATGCCAAAGGAGGCGGGCATGTCGTCATTCGGAGGCGAAGGAGCCACGGTGGCAACCTAAAGCAGGCTTGAGCCCGGACGATTACCCGGGAACGATGCCTCCATGGCGTCAGCCTCGCGCTTCCTCCCTCCGGACCTCCCTCCCGGCCGACCCTTTGCGGTGATTGCCGGCAAGGGGCGCTACCCCGCCCTCCTGGTCGAGTCCGCCCGCGCCCGCGGCGCCCAAGTCCGGCTCGTCTCCTTCGAAGAGGAAACCGACCCCGCCCTCATCGCGACCTTCGCACCCGCCGAGCACCGCGCGGTCCCCGTCGGCAAACTTGGCCAGCTCCTCGACTCGCTCCAGGCGCTCGGCGTCGCCGGCGCCGTCATGGCCGGCCAAGTGACGCCCCGTAAGCTTTTCTCCGGCATGGTGCCCGACTTGAAATTGGTCGCGCTCATGGCCTCCCTCCGCGAACGCAATGCGGAGTCCATCTTCGGCGCGATTTCCGCCGAAATCGAAAAGACCGGCGTCCGCATGCTCGATGCCCGCGTCTACCTCGATGACCATCTCGCCAGCCAAGGACCGATGACGGGCTTCTTCTCCGCCGTGTCCGCCGAGGAACGCGCCTTCGGCCTGCGGATGGCCCAGGAAATGGCCCGCCTCGACGTCGGCCAATCCGTCGTCACCGCCAAGGGCACGGTCATCGCCGTCGAAGCATTCGAAGGGACCGACAACATGCTGAAGCGCTGCGGGGCCACGGGCGGCAAGGAGATGCTGCTGACCAAGACGACCAAGCATGCGCAAGATTTCCGCTTCGACGTGCCCTGCATCGGCCTGCGCACCCTCGAGAGCATGGTCGAAGGCGGGGTCCGCCGCGCCACGTTGCAGGTCGACGGGGTCATCATGATCGACAAGCCCGCGGTCATCGCCCGCGCCAAGGAACTCGGCCTCACCCTCGAAGGCGTCGACCTCTCCGCGTGAACGCCCTCGAAGCCGAGATCGCGAGGTTCGTATCGCAACGCTTCGCCGACGTCGGGGAAATCTCCGCGCTCGAACTCGCCGGCGCGGATGTCACCGCGACGTTGACGCTCCAAGGCCAAGCCGAGCCGGTGACCTTCCGGGTTGCGGGACTGAACTGGTCGAGCGATGGGACGACCTTCACGCTGCGCTTCCGTGAGGCGACTTGCTCGCTGCCTTGGCTCCACGCCGCGCTGCGTCACTGGTGCCTACGCACCCAGTCCACCCTCACGCTCAAGGAAGACCTGCGGCTGCTCCCGTTGAAGTTCAAGCTCCCGCGCGCCGCTTAGCCGTCGAAGAAATTCCACGCGAGCGCGCTCTCGACGACGAGCCAAGCGAGGAGCAACGCCAAGACCACGGCCAACCAGCGGCGATGGCGCACCCAGAAGTCCGGCGTCCGCTGATTGACGTCCGGCCCGCCCCGTTGCGTGAGCATGAGCCGTAAACGGAGATGCCACGGTGCCCCCACCGCGCCAGGCAACTCGGGGTGCTGATAGCCGCCTTCGCGGTAATCCACACGTTTAAAGAATCTGGCGATACGCCCGAACATCTTTCCCACCATACACCCTTCGCCCACGCTTTACAAGCGGGCGGTCAGGGGGTAGTCCCATGGGCGTGAAGGCCACCACCCGGTCCATCCGCGCCCTCAAGGGCACCCGCCCCATCGTCTGCCTTACGGCCTATGATGCCGTGACGGCCCGCATCGCCGACCAAGGCGGTGCCGACCTCATCCTGGTCGGCGACTCCGTCGGCAATACCGTCCTCGGCATGGCCGACACCGTGGGCGTGACCCTCGAGATGATGGTGCACCACACGGCCGCCGTCGTCCGCGCCAAGCCCAATGCGCTCGTCATCGCCGACCTCCCCTTCGGCCTGGCTCACGATAGTTTCCCCAACCTCCTCAAGGCCTGCCGTGCGTTGCTCCAGCAAGGCGGCGCCCAGGGCGTGAAGATCGAAGGCGGCGCTTCGCTCGCCAAGCACATCGAAAAACTCGTCGACGCCGGCATCCCCGTCATGGGGCACGTCGGGCTCATGCCCCAGCGCGTCCACGCCACCGGCTATCGCCGCCGGGGCCTCACGCCGGCCGACCAGGTCCGCCTCTTCGCCGACGCCCAAGCCGTCGCCGACGCCGGCGCCTTCTCCATTGTGGTGGAATGCGTGGATGCGTCCTTCATGCCCAAAATCACCGCCGCGGTCGATGTCCCGACCATCGGTATCGGCTCGGGCGATGGTTGCGACGGCCAGATCCTCGTCATCCATGACCTCCTGGGACTCACCCCGGAACCTCCGCCTTTCGTAAAGCCCCTCGCCCATCTCCACAAGGACGCCGTGACGGCCGTGCAACGCTGGGCCCGCCAAGTCCGCCAAGGAGGCCGCCGATGAACTGCGTCGTCTTCGGTGCCGGCGCCTGGGGCACGGCGATGGCCATCCACCTCGACCGCCAAGGGCACACGGTGACCCTAGTGCCGCGGCGCTTGGAACAGGCGCTCAAGCTGACCGCCGAACGCGAAAACACCGATTACCTGAAAGGCCACAAGCTCTCCGCCTCCCTCCAGATCGGCCTCGAAGCGATCCCGGCGCTCATGGATGCGGATGTGGTCTTCCTGGCTTGTCCGTCCAAAGGCCTCGCCGAACTCGTCAGCCAAATCGGTCCGGCCCTCCGCGCGTCCTCGGCCCGCATGGTCGTCTCGCTCTGCAAGGGCCTCGACCAAAACACCCTCCGCCGCCCCACCGAAGTGATGGCGCTCGCCGCCGGCAAGATTCCCGTGGCGACGCTGAGCGGCCCGAGCAACGCCGACGAAGTCGCCCGCGGCATGCCCACCGCGATGGTCCTCGCCGCCCATCAAGATGATGACACCTTGCGCGAAGTCCAAGCCGCCCTCAGCGGCCCGACGCTGCGCGCATACACGTCCTCCGACCTTCCCGGCGTCGAGATCGGCGGCACGTTGAAGAACGTCTATGCGGTCGGCGCCGGCCTGTGCGATGGACTTGGACTCGGCTCCAACGCCAAAGCCGCCTTCCTCACCCGCGCCCTCCAGGAAATGATGCGCGTCGGCGTCGCCGTCGGCGGCCGGCCCGAAACCTTCCTCGGCCTCGGGGGCGTCGGTGACCTCATGGCCACGGCCCATGGCGGCTGGAGTCGCAACCGCACCTTCGGCGAACAGGTGGCGAAGGACGCCGCCGGCGCCATCGCCGCGCTCGCAACTCGCCGCGACTCCGTCGAAGGCTACCGCGCGACCGACACCTTGACCCGCGTGGCCAAGGCCAGCCAGCTCGACGCGCCCATCCTTTTTTGCCTGCACCGCATCCTGTTCGAAGGACTCGATGCGCGGGTAGGCGTGACGACCCTGATGACCCGCGACCTCAAGCCAGAGGCATGAGCGCGGCGGGCACGGAATCGAAACCTTCACCCATCAGCGGGCTGGGGCTTTTCGCTACGCGCGACTTCAAAACCGGTGAACGCATCGCCCCCTACATGGGCGACCTGCTCAAAACCCCACCCGAGGTCAGCAGCCCCGGCCAGGCCACCTACCTGGTGGAGGTCAGCCCGGGACGCTGGCTCGATGGCTCGGCGCCGACCAACCCCGCTCGCCATGCCAACCACGCCTGCCTGCCTAATGCCGAGCTGATCTACGATGCCGCGGACGGGCATCCCTGGCTGGTCGCCCGCCAGCCCCTCGCCCCTGGTGATGAAATCACCTTTGACTACGGATTTTCGCTGGCGGAAAGCCTTTTTCACCCCTGCAAATGCGGGGCGAAGGACTGTGTCGGGAGAATCATAGCCGCCCCCCTGCGACCGGCGCTACGCCGCCACCTGCGTTTTTCCCGCCGAAGGGATTGACCCACGCCGTCGGGAAGGTCAGTTTTCGCAGGTCTATCTTACCCCCATCCATGAAAAAAGTCGCCCTTACTGACCTCGATCCCCGCCTGCAGAAGCAGATCACTGCGGCCGAGCAGCAGCTGAAGACCAACCCCCAGTATGCCATCGAAATCCTTTCGGGCATCCTGAGCCGCAATCTGGGCTGCGTCGAAGTGCGCCGCACCCTCCGCAAGGCGCAGAAGGTAGTCCTCGGCACCCGCAAGGGACTCTTCGATGGCATCACCAACGCCCTCTCCGCCGGCGGCATCGCCAAGGCCGTCGAGAAGGACCCGGTCGCCGCCATCGCCGACGCCGAAGCCAAGCTCGCCAAGAGCCCCGCGGACGTGAACGCGAACAAGACCATCGCCGCCGCCGCCCTCAAGCTGGAGTTCCCCGAACTCGCCGCCTTCGCCTTCGAAGAACTCACCCAGAGCGAACCCAAGCAGGTCCAGCACTACGTCGACCTTTCGAACACCTGGATCAACGCCGGCGAATACGACCTCGCCCTCGCGGCCTCCGATGCGGGTCTCAAGCTTTTCCCCGGCAACGGCGACCTCCAAGAGTGCGTCCGCAAGGCATCCGTCAGCAAGACGATGAAGAAGGGCAACTGGGAAGATAAGGGCGACTTCCAGTCCAAGCTCAAGGACAAGGACGAAGCGCTGCGCCTCGAACAGGCCGCCCGCAAGGTCACCGACGCCGGCACCGCCCTCGAGCAAGCCGCTGCCTTGGCCGAAAAGATCCAGGCCCAGCCCGACAGCCTCGACCTTTACCGCGACATCGTCCGCCAGTTCATCTCCGCCGGCGACCTCGACAGCGCCATCGCTTGGCTGCAGCGCGGTCGTCTGACGACCCTCGGCAAGGCCGACTCGTCCCTCGAGCGCCAGGAAATCGACCTCATCACCCAGCGCTACGAAAAGGTCTCCAAGGGCCTCCGCGACCAGCTCACCGCGACCCCGGGCGACGCCGCCACCGCCGCCGCCCTCGCCGCGAACGACAAGGAGCTCACCGACTACCGCATCCAGACGACGGGCAGCCTCGTGGAGCGCTACCCGAACGACTATTCCTTCCGCTACGAATACGGTTCCCTGCTCTTCGGCGCCGGCCGTCTCGACGACGCGATCCAGCAGCTGCAGTACGCCCAGCGCAACCCGAAGTTCCGCCAGGCCTCCATCCTTTCCATCGGCAAGTGCTTCGTCGCCAGCGGCAAGTTCGACTTGGGCGTCGACCAGCTGCTCCTCGCGAAGTCCGAAGTTCCGGTGATGAACGACCTGAAGAAGGAAATCATCTACGAATTGGGCGGCGCCTACGAGAAGATGGGTCGCACCAAGGAAGCCATCGAGGAATACAAGGCCATCTACATGGCTGACTCCGGCTACCGCGACGTCTCGAAGAAGATCAACGACTTCTACGAGAGCCAAAAGAACCCCACGGCCTAAGCGCCCGTCCCGTTCCTTCCGTCTTGCGGACGACCACCCGCGTCCGCTTTACTCCCCCCTGCTCATGGCCCTCACTCCGTTCCACAGCCACCTCATCGCCGACGTCGGCATCAGCATGGGAGACGAAGGCAAGGGCCGCCTCATCCCCGAGATCGTCCGCGAGCTCCAACAGCTCACGGGTCGCCGCGACGTGGTCGGGACGGTGCTCAAGGTGAACGGCGGGGCCAACTCGGGCCACACCGTGGCCGGCCTCAAGCTCAACCTGCTCCCGGGCGGCGTGGCCGAACATGACGTGGCCTGCCTCGCCCTCGGCGCCGGCGTCGTCGCCGATCCGCGCAAGGCCCTCTGGGAAGCCCTACCCCTCGAAAAGATCGGCATCCCCGTCCTCAATCGCCTGCTCATCGACGAGCGTTGCATGGTCAGCGACGTCGCGCACCGCATCTTGGACCTCGCCTGGGAAGACTACCGCATCCACACCCTGGGCCAAGAGCCGCGGGGCTCCACCGGCCGCGGCATCACACCGGCCTACGCCGATGAGGTCGGGCAGATGCAGATCCACTATTCGGAATTCCTCGGCGAACAATCCGCCTACGCCGAACGGCTCTCCGCCCGTCTCCGCCGCGCCGGCGATACGGTCCGCGACGTCTGCAAGCTCTCGCCAGAGAAGTGGGCCGGTCTCTTCGCCAAGCTGACCGAAGCCGAACTGCGCGCCAACAAGGGCGCCATCGAATCCGGCGTCTTCGCCGCGGCCGAATTCGACTTCACGCGCTTCGCGGGCAAGGACCCCTTCACCTTCGACCACGCCGCCGTCCTGGCCGCCTATTGGTCCGCGGGCCAAAAGCTGGCCCACGCCATCGGCGACGTGCGCGACCGCATCCTCGGCGATCTGGCGGCGGACCGCCGCATCATCGGTGAATTCGGCCAAGCCTACTGGCTCGATAAGCGCGCCGGCTTCGCCCCGAACGTCACGGCTTCGCACACGTACACGCCCGAGTTCTTCCAATCCGCCGGCATCCCGGTGCAAGCCATCCACACGGTGGGTTGCTGCAAGGCCTACGACACCAAGGTCGGCACCCACGTCTTCCTGACGAAGATGGAAGAGGCCCACCCGCTCCAGCAGGCGCTCGCCAAACTGGAGTTCGGCACGAGCACGGGTCGTCAACGCATGGTGGGCTGGTCCGACCTCGTCGAGAAGGCCGACGCCCTCCGCTATGGCGGCTATGATGACCTGGTCCTGAACAAGCTCGACGCGCTGTCCCCGCATGGCCCGTGGCAAGGCGGCGACTTGCTGCTCTGCACGGGCTACCGCGACGCCGCCGGGAAGACCGTCATGGGCGTACCGCGCAACGACGCCGTCCGCCGCGCCCTCAAGCCGATCTACGCCACGCTCCCGGGCTGGCAGGCGGATATCTCCTCCATCCGCTCCTTCGCCCAGTTGCCGCCGGAAGCGCGCCGCTACGTGGCCTTCACGATGGCGGAAATCGTGCGTCTCGCCGCCCGCGGAGGCGCGCTGCGCTCGCTGCCCAATCTCCGCTACATCGGCGTCGGCCCGGACCCCGACCAGATCATTTCGGACGTCCCGGCGACGGCCGAATTGATCAAGCTGGCCTAAGTCCACCCCTGGCCCGCGCGTCCCGCATGGACTCCTTGGAACACAACTTCGCCCTCCCGCTCTGGGCCCTCGTCGACCGCTCCAAGATCGAGGTCGGCAAATCCGACATGCGCGGGCTCGCCAAGGAACTGGGTCGATGGTTGAACCACAATTTCGACGTCACGCACAAGGGCGTGGCCATCGAAGAACCGGCCGGGACCGCCGCCGGGGAAGACCCGATGCTCGTCGTCGCCGGCGTCCCGCAGCCGCAATGGCCGATCATGATCGCGATCGCCCAGAGCAAGGAATGTAAGCTTTTCCTGGTACTGCCGAACGAGAAGGGCCTGTTCACGCTCAAGGAGCTGAACATCCCCAAGCTCGAAGGTTAAGGCCGCGCAAAGGCCTGGACGGTCTCGAGGTGGAGTTCCGCGATCTGCGCGAGGCTCAGCCCACCCCACTTGTAGCCGCCGGCCAAGGCGAAGAGGTGCGGGATCTTCCGGCGGCGGGCCCACTCCACGACCAGGCGCTCGCGCTTCCGGATGATGTCCTTGGTGAGGCCCTTGAGGCCGCCGGCTTTTTCGTAGGTATCCATGCCGGCGTTGTAGATCAGGAACTCAACCGGCTCGAGGAAGTGCAAGGCGTCCTCCACGTGCCCGAGATAACTCCGCGGCTCGGAAACTTCATAATAGAAATGCCGCGCCGGATCGGTCGGCTCCCACGAGTCGAAGGAGTTGACCGTGATGTCCGCCAGGAAGACGCGGGGATCGGCGCCCAAGATATCAAAGGTGCCGCCGCCGGCATGGGCATCGAGGTCCAAGATGCCGACCGTCTTGACCTGCTTCAACGCCTCCAAGGCGGCGAGGGCCAAACCGTTGAACTGACAGAAGCCATTGCCCGCGCGGCGACGCGCATGGTGCAGTCCGCTGGACAGGCTCCCCGACCGGCCCGAGCGCAGGGCCTCCTTGACGGCGTCACGCATGCCGCCCGTGGAGGCGAGGATGCTGTTGAGCAGCGGCTGGGACCACGGCCCGACCTCCAAGAAGGCACCCGTATCCTCGAAGGTGCTGCGGACATGCTCCGGATCGTGGATGCGTTCGAGCTCCTTCCGCGTCGCGAGCTTCGGCGCCTGCAGGCGCACGTCCCCGGCTTGGCCGGACTCGATCAACTCGGCGACGAGCTTGGCCTTGGTGACGGTCTCCATCCGGCCTTCGACGACATAGGCGGGGCTATAGAAGACGGTGAGCGGTGCGGGGGACATGCCTAACTTCTACTGCGACCGCACAAGGGCGTCAAATCGTCCGCCTGTCATAGCGAAACGCCCGCCGCTCAGCCCTTCGCCTGCCGGACGAGCCGCCGCAGGATGACCCCGGCTTCGGCCGGCCCCGCGGTGAACATGAAGATGAGGTCGGGGCCGCTATCGCGGCTGACGACCAAGGCGTTGGTGTACGAGACGATGTCGACGACCTTGCCGTACTTGAAGTTCAGGTTCTTGAGCTGGCCATCGAACACGGCGCGCTGGGCAAGGAAAAGCAGCCGGCCGGCATCGACCTGGACGACCTGGTCCTCGGTCTGGCGCCCGACATCGTAGCTGCCGACGCGATAACGGAGGCTGCCGAAGATCCGGATGCTCGAACCGAAACCACCATAACTGCGGCGGACGGTCACGCGCTTGTTCTGGTAGAGTTCGACCTGGCGTTCCCAGTAGCAGGGCTCGGAACCCAATTCGCGGTCGCTGGCGATGGGCGTCAGCGGAGCCTTGTACAATTGCCAAAGCTGGGCCGACTGCGCCACCTGCGCCGAGAGTTCCGGCAGGGCGTCGGCCAGATCCAACCCATGGACGTCCGCCATCCGGCGGAGCTCCTGGGCGACGCTCGGGTCGAGCAGGTTCTCGTCATCTTCCCGGACGAGGTACTGCTTATAGAGGTCGCCGAAATAGGTCTTGAAGGCGCGCAGCTTGGCTTCCGCGACCACGGACGGCGGCAAGGGGACCTCCCGGGCGAGGACGTCGAGTTGCCGCGCCTTCTCCTCGGGCGTGCCCGCTCGCATGAGACAGGTCATCGCGCCGACGGCGTAATAGGATTCGAACTCGGCGCGATGCAGCGCCAGGGCCGTCCCCGGGTCGAAGCCGAAGCTCCGGACGAGGTTCTCCAGGTTGACCTTCTCCGCCGGCACGAACAGGCGGTCCGCCAGGTAACTCGCCAGCGCCTGCCGATACCACTGCTTCAACTCCTCCTGGCAGCGCTTGCGGACGTCGAACCCGACCTGCGAGGTGATGACGGCGATCTCCGCCTCCGTGACCAGGCATTCGCGGGGCGCCGCCGCGAGTTTGTCCCACAACAATTGGAGTCCCTTCACCTTGCTTTCCCGACTGAAGAGGTCGTCGAAGAAGTTGCTTGGCTTATCGGCCGGACGGGCGAAGGGCAACGGCGGCCGCGGGGCATGGAAAGCGGCGACGAGCGCCCAGTCCTTCATGCCCGGCCGCCAATAGTGGTCCGTCGCCAAGACTTCTCCCGCCGCCAGCCGCGCCGCCAACTCGCCCGGGGCACAGGTGCCGTATTCCTGGCCAGCGCGGGCGAGATGGAGGAGGTCGGAGGCCATAGCCCAGTGCAAGGAAATGACCTCCGCGCCGCAACGCTGGATTGGCTTTTACAGATTATATAATCGGTCTTTGGCTGGAGCATGTCGATCCGCCTGTCCGCCCTCCTGCCCGGCCTGCTCGCCTACTGCCTGCTCGCCGCGCCCACCAAGGAACAGCAGCGCAGCCTCGACGGCGCCTTCGCCAACATCGCCAAGGCCGGCGAACGGTTGTCCGCGCGCGACCTCGCCCGCTACGCGCTCGAGGCCACCGCCGCAGGGGAATCCCCGGCCAAGGTCGCCCAAGCCCTCGAGACGCTCCGTTCGCAACAGGAACTGCGCCCAGGGCACGCCGACTTCGGCAACTTCCGCTGGTACCGCGGCCAGCCGGAGGTCAAGGATCGCAATGCCGTGCAGTTCGTCTGCCAGAACTTGCTGGTGCTGGCGCTGGCCCACGGCGACAAGCTCGACGCCGCCAACACCACGGCGCTCAAACGCCTGCTGACCGACGCGGCCCAAGGCTCGCTCCGCCAAGGTGTGCGGACGAACTACACGAACATCTACCTGATGAAGGCCTGCAACCTGGTGTTGCTGGGCCTAACCCTCGACGATGCGGCGCTGACGGCCCAAGGGCGCGCCAACCTCAAGGAATTCCTGACGTACACCCAGACCAACGGCATCACGGAGTACAACAGCACGACCTACACGGGCATCGACATGGACTGCGCCGCCCAACTCGTGAAGCTCGCACGCGACCCCCAGGACCAGGCCACGGGACGGACCTTGCTCCGGCTCTTCTGGACCGAGGTGGCCGTGAACTGGTTCGAGCCTGCCCAGCGCCTCGGCGGCTCCCATAGCCGCGACTACAATTACCTTCAGGGCATCGGCGCGACCGACAACCAACTGTCCGCCAACGGCTGGATCCCCGCGACCAAACCCGATGTCCTTGGCGCTGAAGGCGCGTCACGGACCTGGCTCGCCCCCAAGGAGTGGACCGACGGCTTGCGCCGCACCCTGCCCCGCGAAGTCATCCAACGCTGGGGCCAGGGGCCCGGCATGACCGCCACGCACTGGGTGACCAAGGACTTCTCGCTCGGAACCTGCGGCACGAGCAAGGCCTACGACGACAAGGTCTTCGCGCTGCAGTTCCCCGGCGACCGTCGCTCGACGATGGTCTATTTCGTGATGGAGTCGCGCAACGACCCGTATGGCGTCAACAAGCAGCCCGACAGCAACGGCCACAACAAGGCGCTCCACCTGCGCCCTTCCCTCGTGACGTTGCAGAATAAGGGCCGGGCCCTCCTGATCGCGGGCGACGACACGGAAAAGCCAAAGCACCTGCGGCCCATGCCCGAACTGCAAGGTCTCTGGTCACACCTCGTCTTCCCGGCGGATGCCCAGCTCTGCGACCGCGCGGGCCAAGCGATTGCCACAGGCCAACTCCCGAATCCCAGCCTTCTTTTCCTCCGCAAAGGCGGCGCGACCCTGGCCCTGAAGCTTTTCGCCGGAACTCCGAGCGGCGACGGGAAATCTAAGTCTCCGAACATCGTCTACCACCGCGACGGCGACCAGCAGCAGGCCGCCCGCCTGACCATCGAACACGGCCTGGGCGCCCACCCCGGCAAGGGCGTATGCGCGTTCGTCGCGGAGGTTTCGGCGACGCCCGACGAAGCGAGCTTCAAAGCCTTCGCTCAAGCATGGCCCGGAACGGCCACGTTCCTCCAGAAGGGCGAGGTGGCGTCGCTGACGGGCCTCGGACTCTCCGCGACCATCGACGTCGCGAAGAACAAGATCCTCAAGACCGAAGGAGCCTCCGCGCTCGCACCTAAGCAGCCGATCAGCGTCAATGGCCAGGACATCTGGACCCCGTTGCTCACCGAGGCGCTGAAATGATGTGACTTCGGGCGGAGGTTCGTCCGCCAGGAGAGGCCATCACGACGAGGGGGTCGCGTGCACGACGTCGCTGACGCAGGCCACCCGCGGCACGGCTTACTTGCCGACGCCTTCCTTGTGCGGCTTCAAGGCCTTCCCACCCGGGACCTTCACCGGATGCATGGCACGGATCTGGGCCTGAAGCTCACTGATGGTCTTCATGTGCGCCGGATCCGCCGCGAGGTTCTGCATTTCCAGCGGATCGGTGGCGTGGTCATAGAGTTCGACGCCCTTAGCCCCTCCCTCCCACTCGGTATAACGCCAGCGTTCGGTACGGATGGTGTAGCCTTGTACGCCATTGATGCCCCCGCGGATGACTTGCGAATGGGCCGGACGATTCCACGCCGCCACCGGGTCCGCCAAGAGTGGGCGCAGGCTGACGCCTTGGAGCCCGGCGGGTGCGGCCACGCCGGCGAGGTCCGTCAGCGTCGGATACAGGTCAACCAGCTCGACGGTTCGCGGGCTGGCCTTTCCGGCGACAGCCTTCGGCGCGACGATGATCAAGGGCACGCGGGTGGATTCCTCGAAGCAACTCTGCTTCATCCAGAGGCCGTGCTCGCCCAGGTGGTAACCATGGTCGCTCCAGAAGACGATGATGGTGTTGTCGGCTAGACCCAAACGCTCCAAGGCATCAACGACCCGCCCGATCTGGGCATCCACGAAGGAAATCGTGGCGTGGTAGGCGAGGCGGCACTGCTGGGCTTCTTCCGCGGTCACGCCCTTATACGGCCAGGGCTTGGTCGAAGCCAACGCCACGTCAGGCACGGTCGCCTTCCATTCCGGCGTGATCGCCGGCAGGACCTCATCCTTCAACTTGTACAGATCGAACCACTTCTGCGGCGCGACCCACGGGCAGTGCGGCTTGTAGAAACCGACCGCGAGGAAGAAGGGCTTATCTTTGTGCGCCTCCAGGAGTTTGATGGCTTCGGTGGCGACCTTACCATCGGTATGATCCTCGTCCTTGCCCGTCTTATCCGCCAGCAGCGACATCGACGAGCCGAGACCCGACGTCGGCTTCATGATCAGGATGTCCCGTTCCAAGGTCGTCTTGTCGCGGCCCGCGGGATTCACGACTTCCTGCCAAGAAGCGGGATCATCCAAGCCGCTCGTGCCGATGTCACCGGGATTGCCGTAATGGTAGATCTTGCCGACGCGGGCCGCATAGTAGCCGGCGTTACGGAAGGCTTGCGGCAAGGTGACGACGTTCGGCAGGCCTTGGCGGAAATCATAGTTGAGATCCATCACCCGCGTGGTGTCCGGCCGCAGCCCCGTCATCAGCGAAGCCCGGCTCGGCGAACACCACGGCATCTGGCAATAGGCCTTGTCGAAACGCACCCCGCGCGCCGCCAAGCGGTCGATGTTCGGGGACTTCACGAACGGATGTCCATAACAGGCCAGGTCGTTGTTCATGTCATCGACGGCGATGAACAAGACGTTGGGTTTACGCGCCGGGCTCGCCGGCTCAGCGGCCACCAAGGGGTTTAGGGCGACCAAGAGGCCGAGGAGCAAAAGGGGGCGCATGGGAAGGACCGTATCTTTAGGCAGTGTCCGGGGCATTCAAACCTCTTTCCTTCCTCGCAACTTCCCCGGGCGGTCGTTGTTATATTGTACATATGAACCCCACGCCCCTCGCCTGCTGGCTCCTCACCGCCACCCTGCTCGCCGCCGCCGACGCCCCCCAGGGCGACACCCCGCCGCGCGACCCGCAGCCCACGGTGCAGCGCCCCCAGCGCGACCGCGCCAACGGCCAAGCCAACACCGGCGACAATCCCCGCCTCCAGCGACAGAACGTCGAACGGGCTCCGACCGTTCCGCCACTCAGCGGCTGGGTCTACATCCCGCCCCAAGGCGGACAGAACGGCCCCACCCCGCCCAAGCCTGACTTCATCCCGGGCAATCCGGGCCAAGAGCCGGTCGGGCCGGGTCGCAATATCCAAACCCCATTCGGTAATGGCCCAGGCACCCCCAACGAGAGCGGACGTGGTTTCAACGCAAATGCCCAACCGCAGAATCAGGTCCAACGGCGCCTGAATGGCCTCACGCCCGACGAGCAACACAAACTGCAGGCGACCATGGAAAAGCTGAAGGATAACGCGGACCTCAAAGAAGCCCGCGAGGTCGCCCTCAAGGCCCGCAAGGAAGCCGAAGAAACCGCCCGCAAGGAACGTGAACTGACCGAAGCCGCCGCCCTGAAGCTCGACCCTTCGCTCGCTCCGATCTTCGAAAAGATGCGTAAGACCGGCTCCGTCCAGAACCAGGCCCGGCTAAACGGCGCCGCCCCGACCCCCGAAGAAATTGCGGCGTTCCGCGAAAAGATGCGCGCTCGCCAAAACGAACAGCCGCAGCCCCGCCGCGACCAAGAGGCCCCGCCCCGGACCGAAACGCCAGCCCGCTGAGCCGGCATAGCGTCGGACCGCTTAAACGGTAAGCCGCAAGCCCTCACCGCTGAGCCGAGCGCTCATCGGATCGGCACGGAACGGAACGTCAACGCGGGGAGTCCGTTCGCCCCCATGAGCAAGCGGTCCTGGCTCCAGTTCTTGCTGTCGAGGTAACTGATCGAGCTGCCCACTGGTAGGCCTTCGCTGAGACGCAGGGTCAGGGTCGAGCCCTGTACGGAACCTCCGACGACCTTGACCGAAGAAGGCAGCCGCGCAAAACCCGTGCCGACCTCGAACGAAAACTCCGAGGCCAAATCATCCCGCCAGACGACAGGCTGGTCGAAGGTCAAGACGACGGCGTCTGGCTTGTCGCCGACGCGTTCCACCGAAAGAATGTTCGGTGCGGAGACGGTCTGGACGTTCTTCACGCCATAGTGGTCGCGCTCGATGAGCGGGGTCATGAGCTTGGCGAATTCCGCATAGCCTGCCGCCGGGAAGTGACAACCGCCCGGCGGGCGGATGCCCAGGGTGGGCATGATGTCGAGGTAGGCGTAGGCGACCTTCAGCCTCCTTTGTTCTTCGCGGAGGTAGTTATCGGAACCGTTGATGCCCATGGCGCAGGACTTCGGCCAAATCTGGAAGAGGTGCAGGCGCTGGGCATTCGGGTAATCCTGGCGCCACGAACCCGCCATCTGGTCGAAATACTTCCGGTAGTGCACGAAACCAAAGGTACCATCAGGACCATCGGCGCCTTGGTCGTTTTCGCCCTGATGCCAAAGGATACCGCGAATGCCGTGGTCGAGTCCGGCCGCGCGTACCCGCCAAAGCAATCGGCCGTAGATGGTGGCGGCATTGGTTGGGTCGGCGGCGTCCCGTTGGTGCATGTCGATGCGGGTACCGCCCACGGCACCGTTGATGAGGCAGATGGGGATGCGCTGCGACTCGACGAGGCGTCGGCCGAGTTCCATGCCCCAGTAGCCAATCTCCAAACGGCCACCGCGCGCCCGGGCTTCCGCCGGCCCCCATAGCTGCAGGCGGGAGCCATTGGGACTACCATCCGTCGTGCCAAAGGTCCGTACCCACGGGTTGGGCTGAAGAGCGTTTTCTTTGCCGAAATCGGTCGCGACGGCGTTGGACTGTCCTTGGATGATGAAGGCATCCCCACAGACGAGGTCGGTGGCGGCATGCACAGGCTTGCCGTCGGCGAGGAGTTCGACGCGGTAACGAATGAGGCCGGGCTTGAGCGTCTGCACGAAGCGGTAAACCTTCCCGGCCTGCGGCACCTGCGTGGCTTCGTCGACAAGCTTGTCGTCCGCATAGAGCTTGAGGATCACCTTATGCGCCTCCGTGGCCAAGGTGCCCTTACAGTAGAGCTTACCCAAGCCATCGCCTTCCCGGGCATAGAATTGCCCATCCACCGGGAGTTCGGCTTTCGGCTCCGGACGGGCGACCCATGGGTCAAGGGGCTGCTCAGCAACCTCAACCTCCGTGGCTAACCGCGCTCCACCGGCTCGCTGCGAGTTAAAGAAAGCCCCGATGTTCAAACGCCCGGCACCCATTGCGCGCTTGAGAATCAGCGTATCCCCATCGACCTCGGAAATCACCGGCACGCCACTGGTCGCCCAGCGGTAGGAACGCTTACCGTCCTTCAACGCCGTGAGTGGCTCACCATTCACGACATCCAGCTTCAGGCGGAGTTCCGTGCGTCCGTCCCATGCCTTGGGCGCGTTCAACTTAAGGACCGGCTCCGGGAAGACGCGCTTCCAGGTCACCTCGACCGACTTCTCGATGACGCCTTGCGGGAGGACGGCCCACAGCCGGCAAGTTCCACGAAACTCCGCCTTCCCTGGAGGCAGCAGATCCACGGTCTCGCTGAAGCCCGTGCGACCCGCGATGAGTTGTCCCTGGGCGCCCGTCCAGCTCACCGACAAGGCTCCGGGCACGTTGGCCTTATAGGTGACGGCTTCACCTTGGTTCAGGACCAAACGGTCCGCGGCGAGGGTCACCTCGCCACCTTGCGTGACGACGTGTCCGACCAAGCACTGGTTCGGCGCTTGGTTGGCATACTCGAGCTTGATCCACTCCGGCGAACGCGCGACCGAGGAGACGCGCACTTCATCCATGTCGCCTTCGTAGCTATAGACATCGTACCAGCCGCCGATCCAGAGGCGGGCGGGCGACTTGATGTTGAGCGTCGGGCTGGCCTTGCCGTCCAATTTGCCGTTCAGGTAAAGCCGGCCGTCATTCTTATCGTAGGTATGCGTGACGTAATGCCACTCGTCGGGCGCCAGGTTCGACGGCCCGTCGACGTCGGAGAAATTGCTGTCGATGTGCAGGTGCTGCGGAGCCCGGAGCTGGAACCGCACCTTGCTGCCGCGACCGCCGGCCTCGTTCCCCCAAGCGATGATGGTCGAATTGCTGCGCGTGGGCTTGATCCAGGCCGAGGTCGTGTGGCTGGAGGCGTCCGTCGGATATCCCGTGATTTTGTCGCCACTGAAGACACCTTCCTTGCCGGCGAAGGAGCGAGCCGCGCCGATGAGGCCTTCAATGGGCTTGGTCCCGACGACCTTGGACGGCAACGTACCGACCGCATCCTTCACCTCTTGGCCCATGTGCCAAACGCTGAGGTAACCATTATCACGCGAGAACACCTTGGAACCATCGGAGACGGTCTTGGCCTGTGGGTTGCCCCAGTGCAACTTGAGTTCCTGACGCGTCGCGCCGCGGATCTCCGGGACGCGCACCCAGACGACAGCCTCGCCGGCAGCCTTGTCCCAGGACTCGATTTCCAGCGCCAACGAGCGGCCCGATGCATCCGTCACTCGCAGGTCAGCGCCATCGGCTTGGGCCGACGCGAACGGGAACGTGTCGCCATGCAGACGCAACACCACCGGAAACTCCTTCACCACCGCCGTCGCCGAGAGGTCGGCACCGTCCCTATCGGTCAGCAGCCACACGCTGCCATGACCGGACCATGCGGAGAAGTCCTCCGCCCGCAGAGGTATGAACGGACCGAGGCAGGCAGCCAACAGGATGCAGAGGAGACGCATAAAATGGGGTGACCCCACGATGGAATCTCCCCCGCAGTCCGCAATAGCTTTGCACCAACCGCTGCTTAGGGCAAAGATTTCCCCCTACAGCCCCTGCGATTCCCTAGGGGTCACCCTTGCGCCCCACTCAAGGGGGCAATAAATTCCCTACCGCCCGTCCACCGTCATGAAAACCTTCCGCCGGCTCTCCATCGCCCAGCAGACTGCCCAGCATCTCCGGGATGGCATCCGCCAAGGTCGCTGGAAAGGCCGCCTCCCGGGAGTCGTCCGACTGTCGCAAGAACTCGGGGTCTCGACCCATACCCTGCGCGCCTCCCTCCGGCTCATCGAAAAGGAAGGGCTCGTGGCGCTCAGCGCCGACCAGCGTTCGCGCCAAGTGGTCGCCAAGGCCCCGCGGACCAAGGACACCTTCCGCATCGGGTTGCTGCTCTACGAACCGTTGGCCGATGAGAACGCCAAGGTGCAACAGCTCATCCAGGAGATCCGCCACCGCTTGGAGAATGCGGGCCTGAATGTCTTCTTCTCCACGGAGACTTTGAAGTCCCTCCACCACGACCGGGCCCGTGTGACGCGTTACGTCCAGAGCGAAGAAGCCGACGCCTGGATTGTTTTCGGCGGCTCCAAGCCGGTCATCGAATGGTTCGCCGACCAGCCCTTCCCCGCCCTCGCCATCTTCGGGCGCTCCAATGAAGTCCCGATCGCCAGCGTCGCACCCGACATGGCCACCGCCGCGACGGCGGCGACCAAGCACCTGCTCCAGCTCGGCCACCGGCGCATCGTCAACCTCTGCCGCAAGCCGCGCCGGCTCCCTCAGCCCGGTCAGCCGGAGCAGGCCTTCCTCGCCGAACTCAAGGCCGCGGGCGTGTCGGCCGGCGACTTCAACCTGCCCGACTGGACCGAGACGCCGCAAGGGCTCCACGACCTGCTGTCCTCGCTCTTCCGCGTGACGCCGCCGACGGCGCTCATCATCAACGAGGTGCCGCTCTACATGGCGGTGCAGCAGTTCCTCGCGCAAAAACAACTCCGGGTACCGGAGGACGTCTCGCTCATCGCCGACAACGCCGACCCGACGTTCGCGTGGTTCCAACCGAGCGTCGCGCACATCAGCTGGTCGCCGGAACCAATCGTCCGACGGACGCTCCGGTGGGCGACCTCCGCACAGCGGGGCCGGGCCGACCGCAGCCAGATTCGCTACCCGGCCGAGTTCATTCCGGGCGGCACGACGGCCAAGGCGCGCTGATCAAGCGCAGCCGCAACCGCCGGTGCCGCAGCCTCGTTTGGCGAGGAGGCGTTGCTCGATGGCGAGGGAGGTCGGAGTGATGGACAAACCGCCCAAAGCCGTGCAGCGCAGTTCCCGCGGCATCTGAGCGGAGACGCGCTTGGCCGTGGCGATGACTTCGTCGAAGGGAATGACCTGGTCGAAACCGGACAGGGCCATGTTCGCGCAGGAGAGCGCGTTGGCGGCGGCCATGACGTTCTTGCCGAGGCACGGCGCCTCGACGCGGTTCGCGATGGGGTCGCAGATCAAGCCGATCATGCTCTGCATGGCCATGGAAGCCGCGGCGCAGGCCTGCGGGGTATCGCCCCCGGACAGGGTCACGAGGGCTGCGCCCGCCATGGCGGCGGCGGAACCACCCTCCGCCTGACAACCCCCGACTTCCGCGGCGAAGGTCCACTCGGTGGCGATGAACACACCGATGAGGCCGGCGGCAAGGAAGGCCCGGGCGACGTCTTCCTCGGTCTGCTTCCGATCCTCGGCGAGCGCGATGACGATGCCGGGCAAGGCCGCGCAGGCGCCGGCCGTCGGCATGGCGATGATGACGCCCATGCTGCTCTTCACTTCCATCAAGGCGGTGACGTACAGAATCCCGCGATTCAGCGAGCCGGCATCCAGCAAGCGTCCCGCCGCCAGTTCGCGAGCGAATCCGCCGGACTGAAACCCGAGGACCCGATCTTCGTAATGCGTGCCGGCCAGGCCTTGGGCGATCGAACGACGGAGGATGCGCACCAAGGCGACCATCTTCGCGAGGACTTCCGCTTCGGTCAGGCCGCCGCGCGCGGCTTCATAGGAGACGGCATGCTTCCAAAGCGGGGCGGGTGCCTTCGCATGCACGGCCAGGAGTTCGGCGCAGGTGCGGAAAGGGACGTGGCTGGAGCGACTGGAGAGCACCGGCAAGACCGGCGAAAGGCGGCGGAGCGCACGCAACTGGCCCGTCGCCAGCATCGCGGCCAAGGGGGCATCTGCGATCGGGCGAACATCGGCCAAGATCGCCAAAGAACCAGCGCCGACCGCCTGGCAGCGAATGGTGTCCGCGACGACCGGCGCCAAGGCATCCGCCAAAGCGGACGTTGCGAGATCTGACCAAGCAAGAACGACGTGCGCGTCGCCGTGCAAGGAAACCGTCACGCCGTCGATCTCGATGACTTCCATCATGCCTCCGCCGGTGGAGATGGCCTTGAGGAAGTGCGCGCCTCGGGCGTTCTTCAACGTCAGGCGATAGGTATTAGGGTGCTCGTCACGGACGTCGATCGTCTCGATGCGCACCTTCACCCCACCCTCCTGGATGATGCGCATGGAGTCAGGCAGACGGTCATCGTCGGCCTCCCAGCCCATCAAGCCCCCGAAGAGTCCCATGTCCGACCCTTGCGTGTCATGCGTCGTCGGCAAGGAGCCATGGACATCAAACTCGACCAAGACCTCGGCGATTTCGCCGCCCATCAGGTCGCGCCCCAGCCGGCCGATGCGCAAGGCCGCGGCGCAATGCGAACTGGAGGGACCGCGCATGACGGGTCCGATGACATCGTTGAAGATACTGACGAGCATGTAGAGGGGTAACGGCGCGGTGGTGCGCTGGCAGCACGATGACCGCCCCCACCCCGGGGTCAAACCCGCAAGGGCTCAGCGGCCGATATCCGGGAAGTCGGTGAAAAGCCCGTCGACCTTGGCCTCTTGGGTCAGGAAGCGAAAATAGTCCCTACCATCCGTGAAGCCCTTGGGCAAAGCCTCCGTGCGCAAGGTATACGGATGAACCTTGAGGCCAAGCGCATGGGCCCGTTCGACCAAGCCCGTGGGCTTACGGCCTTCGGCGACGGCGGTAAGCGCCGGCCCGATGCCATCGACGACCTTGGCAATGGCCTGCAAGCCGTCGTCCGTATCCAAGAGCGGCGTCTTCCCACCCGTCAGCAGGACGAGCCGCCCTTTCCAACCGAGCTCATGCCGGAGGCGCTGAAGCTCGGCGTATTCGAAACACTGCACATAGCATGGGTCTTCCTTGGTCGCATAACCATAGCGAGCCAAGACGGCTAACATCGCCTTGGAGAGATCCTGACCTTCCTGACGATGCCAAGCCGCGAGCTTCACTTCCGGGTAGATGCCGACCTTACGGCCGGTGCTCTTGTTCAGACCCTGGATGAATTCGATCTCCTCCGCGAAGGTATTGATGCGGAACTCGCCCACGCCCACCGGGAAACGTCGCGGATAGACCGCCTTGCCGGTCTTGGGGTTGAAGCGCTCCAGGACCCGCAACTCACGAATCTCCGCCCAAGTGAAATCGATGGCGTAGAAACTCCCATTCGCGCGCTGCCGACCCGGAAAGCGGGTCGCGACATCGGTCGTGCTATCCAAGGTGACGTCGTGCTGCACGATCAACACGCCGTCCTTGGTGAGCACGAGGTCCTGCTCGAGGTAATCGGCGCCTTGCGCATAGGCCAAGGCCTTGGCGGCCAAGGTGTGTTCAGGCAGATACCCGCTCGCGCCGCGGTGGGCGATGATCGTCGGGCTAGGCTCGGCGGCACCGAGCGCGCCGACGACGAACACACTCAGCAGGCGGAGGTTCATCGCACCAGGGCCTGCAGGGCTTTGGCTTCTGCGTCGCTCAACTTACCACGATAGGCGACGGCCACGTCCTTCGGCTGATAGATGGTCTTGTACATGACCAAGGCGGCGAGGTAGGTGCCTTTGAAATCCGGGTGGGAATGATCGGCCACATGCAGGTGCAACGGTTGCTTGGACAGATAATTGCGCTCCCACGCATCGCCGACGGGCGCGACGAGCGCGTCGTTGGCTTTGGCGACCTTTTCATACCAGAGACGGAGGCGGGCCTGCATCTCGGCCGGGTCCTTGCCGACATTGGCGTTATAGTCCTTACCCTGTCCGTTCCAGAAGTCGGGATGGCGCGCCCAAGTCTCATAAAAGACGATGCGTACCTGCGGGCTCTTGGCCCGGACGCGTTGACAGAGCGCGGCCGCGCTGTCGACGAAGTCGGCGCGGATGGCCGGGCTGACTTCGGCGAGGGCCGGCTCTTGGCTCTGGCCCTGCAAGACGACGACATCCCACTTACCCTCGTCGATCGCCGCCAGGCTCTTGGGTTGGACGGTGAGGTGTTGCTTGAGCGTCTGCCCACCGGGTGTCTGCGATTTGATCACCGGGACTTTCCGGCCGGCGCTTTTCACGACTTCGGCGAAGACATCGGGGAGCTTGTTGACGGAGGTGTAGCTATTGCCGATGAAGAGCACGCGCTCGGGGTCAGCGGCCAAGGCCGAGGCCAACGTAGCCAGCAGGAAGCCAAGCAAGGCGAAGGGGTGATTCATTCCCCCAATCCTAGACTGCCCCACGGAGAGTCAACCCCGGCCCTTGCTTCCGTCCAAGATGTAACCAGCGTGACCCCATGCGTCGCCTAACGCTCCTCCTCCTCGCCACCCTGGCTGCCGCCGGCGGCTTAGCCGCCGAACCCGGCCAAGGTCCGACCCCCAAGGAATTCGCCCGCTTCCGCGCGGACGAAGCGGTGCAAGGGGTCGCCGTCGACGGGGATTTCCTCTACGTCATCGCCGACCATGCCCTCGGGAAATACCGAAAATCCGACGGCACCAAGGTCACCGCTTGGACCGCCCCGAAAGACTCCAAAATCAAGCACCTCAACGCGGGCGTGGTGCTTGCGGGCAAGCTCTACTGCGCCCACTCCAATTTTCCGCTCAAGCCCGATGAGAGCAGCGTCGAGATCTTCGACGCAAAGACGCTCCAGCCAATCGGTCGACATGGGTTCGCCAATCCGCCCGGTTCGCTGACTTGGGTGATTCCTCATCAAGGCGGTTGGCTGACGTGCTTCGCGCACTACTCGCTGACGAGCGACAACGCCTTGAGCCGCATCGTGCAGTTCGACAAGGAATGGAAAGAGCTGCGTCGCTGGTCCTTCCCCGCCGAACTGCTCAAGCGCTTCGCTCGCTCGAGTTCTTCGGGGGCCAGCCTAATCGGCGGCGAACGGCTGCTGGTCAGCGGCCATGATGCCCGCGAACTGTACGCCCTGACGCTGCCACCCGAGGGCGGCGAAGCCCGTTGGGATGCGACCTGGGGCTTCTTGACCGCGGGTCAAGCCTTCGACGAGGACCAGGGCGCCGGCAGCAAAGACAAGGGCTATGTGCTCTACTCCATCGAACGAAAGACCAAGGAAGTCGTCGGCGCCCGCTACCCTCCGAGCACCCGCTGAGCGGCATGCGGCTTGTCTGCCGACCCTTAGCCCGCTAACCCCTTGACCATGCTCCCCCTCTCCGGACTCGCCGATGAAGCGGCCGACGGCATCGATGGCCAAATCGCCGCCCACCGCGCACTCGGGTGGTCCGCGCTCGAACTCCGACTTCTCAACGGCAAGCAGTTCGCCAGCGCCGGCGTGACGGACGACGACTTCGCCCACGCGATGGACGCCATCGAAGACGCCGGGCTGCGCGTGAGCGGCTTCGCTTCGGCCATCGGCAACTGGAGCCGACCGATCACCGGCGACTTCGCCCTCGACCTCGCCGACCTGCGCACGCTGGTTCCGCGGATGCACCGCGCGCGGACGCGCTTCGTCCGCACGATGGGCTGGATGCAAGCCGGGACGTCCGACCAGGTTTGGCGCGACGAAGGCATCCGCCGTTACCGCGAAATGGCCAAGTTGGCGGCCGACGCCGACATCGTGCTGCTCCATGAGAACTGCGAGGGCTGGGGCGGCACGTCGCCTGCGAATGCGCGCGCCTTCCTGGAATCCGTCGACCACCCGAACGTCCGTTACCTCTTCGACATCGGCAACACGGTCTCCTACGGACTCCCGACCCTGGCCTTCTACGAGGCCGTGAAGCCCTTCATCGCGTACGTCCACGTCAAGGACGCCCGGCGCAACCCAACCGGCGGCAAGAGCGATGCGTTCACCTACCCCGGACGGGGCGATGCATTGGTCCGCGAGGTCCTCGCCGACCTACTCCGCACGGGCTACACGGCGGGCGTATCCATCGAGCCCCACGTAGCCAGCATCGTGCACCTCGGTGAAGGCACCAAGGCCTCCCCCGAGGAACGCTTCGCATCGTATGTAAGCTACGGGCGTGAACTCGAGGACCTGCTGAAGTCACTCGCCTAAAGCAAACGGGCGGACACCGGGTTAATCGCCCGATGACCACCTGTGCGGTAGTTGCGACGAAAGGCAGCTTACTTGGCCGGGGTCGCGGCCCAGACCTTCACGTCGTCAATGCAGCCGTCCTTGCCCGCCACGCCAAACTCGAAGCGCGACTTGGTCGCGTGGGCGATACCAGAGGACTTCAGGTAAGCGACCGGGGCACCATCCACCGTCATGCGCATTTCTTCGCCCACGGTCTCAACGACGAGGGTGATCCACTTGCCCGCTTCGAGCGATTGCTTTACCGGGAAGGTCGCCTGCCGACCGACGAGTAGCTTAGCGACTTCCGCCTTCTTGGCCGGGTCCTTCTTCAGTTCATAGATGTCACTGCGCATGTTGCCATCCTTCTCGTCGATGATGACGGCCGAGAACGACTTGTCCTTGGGGTTGAAGCGAAGTTGGGCCCGGCAGATGTGACCATAGTGGGCGCCGGTATACTTACGGTCGTCGAGTTCGACATCGATCATGGTCGCACCGTCGAAACGAACCTTGAGTTCGATGACACTGTCCTTGGTCGGTACGTCGAGGCCATGCACGGCGGCGTGCGGGGTGACGGCGGGCTTGCCGTCGGCGGCAGGGATGGCCTTGTCGCGGGTCTGGGTGCCCTTGAGGACGCCGTCGACCACCGCGAAGGTCGGGACGACCTTGACCCAGCGCTTATCGGCGGGGCCCTTCCCTTCGAAGTCATCGGAGAAGAGCAGTTCGCCCTTCTTGGCGATGGATTCTGCCGGAATGGCCGGGAGCTTCGCCGCAACCGGAGCAGCTGGCTTAGGCGCGTCGGCCGCGAAGGCGGCCAAAGGAGCGAGGGCGAGGAGCAGGAGAGATTTCATGATGGCGGCTGAGAGAGAAGATTCCTTAGAAGCCCTGCCCCTTGACCAGCGTGCGCAGGACAAAGACGTCGTGGTTAGAGGTGATGAAGAGGGTCTTGCCATCTTCACCCCAAGCGAGGTTCGCCGTGGGCTGGTGGAAAAGAATCGAGCCGAGGTGCTTACCTTCGGGAGTGATGATGAGCACGCCGCCGGGGCCGGTGGTCCAAAGGTTGCCGCGTTCATCGAGCTTCAGGCCATCACACCCACCTGGGCGATCGGCCTTCTTGAGGGGCTTGGCGAGGAAGACGTCGCGGAGGCTCGAGCCATCCAAGGCACAGGCGGCCACCCGCGAGTTGGCGCCATCGGAGACCGCCAGATAGATGGTCTTGTGGTCATTGCTCAGGGCGATGCCGTTCGGCCACTGGACTTCCTTCGTCACAAGCGAGACCTTACCGTCGGCCGCAAGCTTGTACACGCCATGGAAGCCCTGCTCGGCCTTCTGGCCCTTCGGCAAACCATAGGGCGGATCGGTGAAGTAGATCGAGCCATCGGCGGCGACGACGAGGTCGTTCGGGCTGTTGAACTTCTTGCCATCAAACGCGGTGGCGAGGGGCTTGAACTTTCCTTCGCCGACGGACTGACCAACCCGGCGCGCACCATGCTGGCAGAGCAAGAGGTTGCCCTTGGCGTCGACGGCCAGGCCGTTGGAGCCCTGGAGATCGGATGGCTCATCCGTACCGCTGGGCTGCAGGAAGACGGTCGGGGCAGTCTCGCCACGCTTCCAGGCGTAGGCGGTGTTCTTCGGGACGTCCGAAAAGACGAAGCGGTCCTTAAACCACACGGGGCCTTCCGCCCAACCATAACCGGTGCCGACCTTTTCGATCTTCACGTCCGACGCGACCAAGGCATCCAGACTGGGGTCGAGTTTTTCGATACGCGGGGCGGGGACTTCCGCCGCGAAGGCGGCCGAGGCAAACAACAGGAACGGAGCGAGGGCTTTCATGGCGGGGAATGGATAGATTACTTCTTTTCGACCTTGAGGTAGTCGAGACCGAACATGTTTAGCGGCGTGGCCACGGGGTTCGGAGTCAGAATCTTGACCTCGAGCTTATGCTCGCCGGCGGTGAGTTCGTGCCGGCCACCATCGAGTTCACCGGTGGTGACGACTTCCTTAGGGTTGTAGAGGTCAAGGCCACGGTCCGTGAGGAGCTTGCCGTCGAGGCGAAGCTCGAAACGACCATAGTCATGGGCCTTGGTGCAAACGAAGGTGATTTGATAGAGGCCCTTCTCCGCAATGGGAAGTTCGAGGGTGAGCGTGTCGCCGGGCTTGCCGCCGGTCCAAAAGAGGTGGTCATTGCCGCTCCACCGGCTGGCCTTGAATGAAGTCATCAATTGACCCGAGGTCCGACCCCCGGTGACTCCCAGGACCTTCAGGGCTTCGCCCTCCAAGGCGCCATCGATTTTCCAGACGCCCGTCACCCGCGGCGCCAAGGCGGTCTTGCCGTCCGGCGACTGCAGGTAGGCCACGAGGTCGACGACCTGCTGCGGCTGCAAGGCGTCGAAGAGGCCTTCGGGCATCAGCGAAACGGCGAGGCTCTCGCGCGAAGCGACTTCGGACTTCGCCACCGCAAGCTTCACGCCGCCGGGCATGACCGTATTGAACACGTCGGCCGTCTCGGACTGGACAAGGCCGCTCACGGTGTTGCCGGTCTTGAGTTTAAAGACGTTGAGCTGATAGTCCTTCCCGATGAGGGCATTCGGATCGAGGACGTTCTCGAGCAGGTAATCGAGGTTGGCGCGATTGGAACCGGTGAGGCTAGGCCCGACCTGGTTGCCTTCGCCGAAGAGCACGTGACAAAGACCGCACGATTGCTGGTAGAGCGCCTTGCCCGCGGCGAGGTCGGGGCGGCGCGACGGCTTGGCCTTCAGGAGGTCGACATACTTGGCCTTGAGCTGGGCGTAATCGGCCTTGGTGGCGTTGACCGCACCGACGACCTGCGCGAGGAGCGCATCGACCTTGGCGTCCTTCATCGACTTGAGCTGACGGATGGCGACGGGCGAAAGCACGGCCTTGTCGAGGGTGCCGGCCGCAACCGCCTCCATGGTGAGCGCGGCGGCCGTCGGGTTGGCGATGAGGGCCGGGAGCGCATCGGCGCGTTCTTCGGCCGTGAAGGCCTTGAAGCCGGCGATGAGGACCGGGGCCGTCGCCTCATCACCTAGGGTCGCGAGGGCTTGGATGACCTGACGGCGCAACGGGCCGCCGACAGAGGCGTCCGAGAGGCAGGCATGGAGCACCGGAGCAGCCGCACGATCGCGGGACTGGACCAGGACGGACAGCGCCCGCTGACGAGCCGGAGCGGGTGCTTTGGCGTCGGCCAGTTGATCACGGAAATAAGCGCGGCTAGATTCGTCTCCCGCGAGCGCATCCAGTTCATTGACCAAGGACAGGAGATGCGGGGAAGCCTGGGCACGCAGGGCCTTGGCCTGCGCAGCCCACTCCGCCGGAGCCTTGAACGCCCCGCCCTGCCGCACCCCCGCGACGAGCCCTTCGAGCAGGCGCTCGCGCAAAGCCGGGTCCGCCTGCTGGGCGGCCAGCCCCAAGAGGCGTTCACGCCCCGCGGCATCCGTGGAGAGACGACGGTAGATGAACTCGGTGACCTTCGGCATCTTCGACGCCTGCACCAGCGCCAGGCCTTGCGCGGCATCGGCCCCCACGAGCGGCTCAATGCCATACCAGAGCAGCAACGGGAGGTTATGATCCGTCGCATCTTCGGCCCGGCCGAGCAAAGGCGTGGCCACGGCGGCGCGCTCGGCGAGCGGAAGTCGGGCCAAGGCGGAAGCGAGCTCACGGCGGACCACCGGAGATTCCTCCTGGGCGGCCAATTCGGCGAGGCGCGGTCCGATGTTGCGGGTGCGCTCGGACATGAGTCGCACGAACCAAGCGCGCAGGTGCTCGTCCTTGGCCGTCAGGCCGACTTCGAGCAGGTCGATCTTGCCGCGCACGCGGTCGCCCTC